>Ga0126336_10000891_pt1 | contig 14089 bp, 11 predicted proteins | sample SidCmetagenome_FD_92530 | JGI IMG/M metagenome (GOLD analysis project Ga0126336, IMG submission 92530) | Coral microbial communities from El Islote,Puerto Morelos, Mexico - Siderastrea C C metagenome | ecosystem: Host-associated > Invertebrates > Cnidaria > Coral | place: El Islote,Puerto...
CTGACGGCCATTCCCGATGATATGAACCTTTGTCTGATGCAGCGAGGCTACAACGTGTTTCCTCTGTCATGCTTTTCCTCTTTTCCTCTTTTTTCGCTTTTTGGAGTTAGCCCACGGACATTTCCTCAGCCTGTGGGTTTCCATAGCAAAGTCATAACTTAGAAAGCCGAGCTCTAACGACATAGAACGCTTTGGGAAACAATAAATACGGAGGCTCTCCCATAAACAATCTTTTCCGCGAAAATCGTTCTGGATGGCTGAAATACAAATGCTGTTTTACCTGTGAACAAAGACACCGCAATCATTTTACTGCGCTTAAACGTTTCTAAAAAACAAAATCAATGACAGAAATTAAAGACATGTACGATCGACATCCATCGATAAAATCGATAACAGTAATTACCAAAAGAGTTGTGAGTATCAATTTTTATCGATTGATCGATACAATCGAAAACGTTTACGCAATTGATATCGATAGTTCAGGCCGGGATGTCTAGAATATGGGCTTTACCCTTTAAGTTGCTTAAGTAAATCAGCAAAGTGTATTTTGTGTTATTTTTTTCAGTGTATGCTTGCCTTGTGAAAAACGTGAGGTAAGGCCTGTTTTTGTTACTTGTATGTTTTGTTTCATACAGCAATAACGTAAGTACTGCTAGTTAGTGATAATTTGAATGACCATATTTAAGAATTACAACGAGATTTTCAGTCTACTTGTACACCATAATAAAAAAAAATGCCACGAGAAATTCAAGTTCAACAACTGTAATTTCAATCGGGTTTCCATCTACTTGACTACAAGTAAAAAAAAAAAAAACAAAAAGAGGCAGAATAGCAACCAAGAAACCAGTAAAACAATTGCTTTTGATTTTGCATAATTTCTGCAAAGGTAATAATTTGCATTTAATTTCGTTAAATCACTCTTCTTGCCTCATTTTTTAAAACACGATTTATGCACGTTTTCATTGTTACTATGTGATCTTTTTCAGCCTTCCTGTGGTTGTCCAACTATTTCCACGACTACAGGCACCACTGGAAGCCCAACCACACCAACTAGTACTACTACACCAACTACACCGCCACCTTGCGAATGTGCCGATGGGGAGAAGGGTATCACTGGTCCTGACAAAAGCTGCAAATGCCCACCGTAAGTCTATGGAAATGAATTGAATCAATCGCGGATTAAACTGATCTCTGACGCTATAATAGTAAGCCAGTTTCAAGGACATTACACTGTCGTTTAAAAAAGGGCAGAAATTTAAGACAAATGAAAACGTGATGAAGTTTAACATTATGTGTCTACCTATCATTGCAAGCATGCTGGGCTAAGTTTCACTATTTGTCTGGATGTTCTGCAAAATCAAACCATTATGTATGTTTCTCTGTCTTGCGGCCTCAAAAGTGATGGGATGTTTTGTAAAGGTTGTTTTAATTGAAAATCGTCAGTGTCATGATAACCTTTCCATATGTTCCTTATTTCCCTTACCAATGCTGAGATGCACACGTACATTTGCCATCGCAAGACTCTCCACCATTTCAGGCGCTACAGCGTCTTTATGAAGTTAGCTAACAATTTAGAAAATTTAACGTAAAATCTCCGGCAAATGGATGGAATTGTCACTGAAATAGCGTTTACTGCTAAGGAGCAAGCAAACAGATTGAAACAAAACTTTCCGAAAGACGACTTCTTATTACCTTATGTAGACCCTGCCTTTCAAATGACATAAAAATCATTACCGAACTTGCATCACATAACAACATACGATCTATCATCTCTTATTAGATAATCACTGAAGAATTTGGATGTTAAATATATATAGGAAACCGTCAAAAGTTGCAAGCAACGTTTATCAACAAAGTTATCTTGTAGTTTCCGTTTGTATAATATTCGTTAAATGTTAATATTGCCATGTTTTAAACACCCGGACACACTTATGCCCAGCGTGACACATGGAGAGTGGGATTAATTGTACCTTCAACTCCTGAGTTGTGTTTAAAGATAAATATAAGGTTTTCCTTTTATTGCATAGATTGATATTTTGTCTTTGATTTAAGAGTGTACCCTATTTACAGTTCTGTCAGCGACGAATTCATCCAATTTATATTATCTGTATTTTTGGTAACTTTTTATCTTATCTACAATAACGACACTCTTTTCAGAAATTTCAGCGATTGCACACTTTGTACATCGGACATAGAATGTAGTTTAGTTTATCACTTTGATGCCTTTTTATAGCATGTCTATTTTAAACGAGCATCTAAACATCACCCTATTTCCGATAACTGGATAAGATAGTTTTGTCTAAGAGATAAACAACCTATTGTGCACGTCCTTTTAAGAAAATGCAAGGATGGTAGGAAACCAGTATTGGTTAACAAGCGCTACAAATGCCCGGAGCATCCGCCGTGCGGTGAATACCCGAACTGCGTTGTGGGAAGGAAAGGACCAGGTTGCTCCCAACCGGATGTACCCGGCTGTCCATGTAAGCTGTTGTTGTTGTTGTTGCTGCTTTTGTTGTCATTCATTCATTCGTTTGTTCCCTCGTTCGTTCTTTCGTTCCTTTGTTAATGTTGCTGCGGATGAGTAACTTGGCATCGTGTTTGAGATATTTAAAAAAAAAAAAATTTCATGCAGAAGACATTGCATATAAGCCATGGATTGATAGAATGATTGAACGATTGATTGATTGAATGACTGACTGACTGACCTTTATTTATTTATTTATTTATTTATTTATTTATTTATTTATTTTGTTTCAGCTGGTTGTTCTGGCAATGGAGTAGCAATCGCCCTGCCCGACTGCGGTTCTCGCTGTTTTTGCTCAGTAAGGTGGACTGGGACCTGCTGCGAAAGGAGACGACCGTGGAGAAACTGGGGCGACCCTCATCTTGAGACATTAGACGGTAAAGTGTTTTCTATCCTCTAAATTCACTAAATTTCATCTCCAGAAACATCGAGGCTATTGGGTAAACGAAATTAAATACATATATCCCATTATAGAAACATTACTGTTTCGATTCTATCAGTGAACTAACTGAAAAACATCCTCAATAATGTAACATCTCATGTCTCACTTTGCTTTTTAAACCTTACGATCTTTTTTTTTTCTTTAGGCTTAAATAACATACTATCATCTGCCTCGTTGCTTTGACTGCACGGTCGAGGTTATAAGAAAGTTCATGATCACTAAGTTTGGAATGTTTTGTTCACCGGTTCATTCCTTCCGTTCGCATTGAAGCAAACATCAAGCGCTATATCAGTAAGAAAGCATGTCCAAACTTTGATCAGTTTAATTTTTAATTTAAATTATCTCAAATACATTTCTTTTAAATTAATGAAATTGAAGCAGATTAGTCTCGTCAGCCTATATGACCTTATAGTACAAAACTAAATTTAGGTGCGCTCCCATTGGTTAAAATCGATCACGTGATGCAATAGTGTCTCTCTTAAGCGGGCGACTATCAGCGCATTGTGCCCGTTTTTGGCAATTTTCGCTCAAAATTAGCGTTGTACAATAAAAACAATCGAGTTTTTCTGTCTGAGGCCGTATTTGTAATATGATCCCTCGGAAATTTGATGTTGAAACTTCACATAAGCCCTCGAACTACGTTCTTGGGCTAATATTCGTTGTAAACATCAAATTTCCTCGGGCAACCTATCACACGATAGTGCCTTCCGATAGTGCCTTTGTTTAATTAGGCAATTAACACGTTACCCAGATTTTGCTGTTCGCTTTATGATAAAATGAATCAACTGATCTACTGTCAACAAGGTGGCCCTATGTTCTGCAAAGGAGAAAGAGGCGCGAGTATGTGATTATCGAAGAGAACGCGCTTTCCGCACAAATTAACTTCTTCATTTTCCCTGCAGGAATCGAGTTTGATTACTTCGGCATTGGTGAATTTTGGGGCTGTAAAAGCCTCTTCAATGACTTTGGAATACAGTTCCGTTACTTTGCTTACCAGAGGGCGTCGCTCACAGGAGGCGTGGCTGTAAAAGTTGGACGGAGCGTGCTGTCAATCATGTCTCTCAATACAACAAACTCTCGCAAATTTCCTCTTCTACGGTAAATATACTGGTCTCAACCGCCCTCAAACCCTGAACGCCCACCTGACCCCCACCAAAAAAAATACTTACAATCTCAAGCCAAAACATTCTCGTTTGCTTCTAGACGTTACAGTTGCGTTTATAATGAAAATTGGGTTCTGTGCCTAGAGATAAGGTCAGGCCAAGCCCTAGGCATTATGGTTCGAAACAGTCGTATCCAATTACGGCGAATAGGTCTTAATCAGTTTGTTTCCTTCCTTAGAATCTGAGTTTTTCTTTTATTTCAATCATCACGATTTTTAGCCTGATAATAATAACTTCCAGCAAATCACTTTCTTTTATATAGAATTGACGGTGCATTGGTAAACATAACAGCTCATGTCGGACAGAAAATGATCCTTGACAACGGTAGTGCAGTAATGGATATCCAAAAGGCTTTCAGTAATGGATCAGACGAGACAGGAATTATGTTGGTGTCTTTACAATACGAGTCAGGTGATTCCATTAAAGTAATTGCTAACGATCCTTACAAAAATGCTTCATTAACGCGCAAAGTCGTTTAAATGCATGTATGATTATCCTTCATAATCTTCATGTTACAGGCACTTTAACGTTCACCTTTTCCCATTATTTCAGGCTTGACAGTGACAACTGACGTGCGATATAGTCACGTGATGGGTCGTCAGTACCTGAATGTCCTGTTTACACCGACAATAGCGTTTAAGGGCCACACTGAGGGACTCTGCGGAGTGATGGATAATGATCCGTCTAATGATTTGAGGGGCCCTAGTGGAGAGCAATACAGTGATCCCATTAAGTTTGCTGACTCGTGTAAGTGAAATGCCTTACCTCTAAAATTGCTTTCTCAAAATCGCCTTGCAGTTCAATTTCTCCGTCAAGGTAAATTCCCGATTGCAAAGTGGGATGGAGACGATACATAATCAAATATTAAAATAACGGAATGGTCTCTGATTAGCCATTCTGTTTGATCCACCATCACCATCAAAACCTTGACAATTACGTAAAAAAAATTAAAACATAAATAAAGTTACCCTGAATGAGTATAACCAAACAAAATCACTAGAAGTTTCAAAAGTAATAAAAATAAAACATCAAGTCTGTCGATGTGTGGTTGTCATGGGAAAGTTATATAATCTGAACAAAGACATGTCATATCAAATTGTTGTCACCAAGCTTTGTGGCTTTATGTTAAATATGTCACGATTGTTTGCAGTCAGGGTCGGCAGCCTCCTCACGCTGAATAAGAGGTTAAACTTCAACCTCATTTTCTTTCTCACCTGTGGTCCTCTGACTCTTGATCGAAGTTTTGAAAAATTTAAACTTATTAAGGACGGCGCAAATTTCGTATTGAATTTATATCGTAGTCTTGTTTTTTTCCCTTAAAAAAGAGAAAATGCTTCTGTCTCGTACTGCAAACGTAATAATGGAATCCTCTCTTGTAAGATATAAAATATGTCTTCCTCCGCAATTTAGCTCGCGATCAGTGTAATTTTAAGTGGTAGCGCCCAACTTATCTTATATAAGTATGTATGCATGTTGCCCTCTCTGTAATTGTTTTGTGAAGCAATAAGATTTCATTAAAAAAACTTTGTAAGGACATACTGCGTTTTGATTGGCGCGTTCTAAGCATACACCAATGTGTTTTGCAGTATCCTCACATTTCCTTGCTTAAGTTCACTTGACGCTATAAGTTTGTAATATTCAGTTCATGGTTTCCTGTAGGGCGCATTACCAGTGTCCAGAGTAACTCAAGCCAAAGAACATGGTCATGGAACTCATCTAATTTTCACAGCAATGACGTCATGGACTCGTCTTACAATGATCCTAACTATATCCCCTTGTACTCGTTAGATGGGATTGACGAAGCCATTATCGCGGTATGCAAAGTTTGTCTCCTACTCTATAAAGGCAAGCTCATAGCCGTAGGCTCCTTGAGAGCGAATCGGGGTGAGGTTGGTCTACTGGAGGAAAAGCACTTTACGGAGAATATGCTCTGTTCCTAATAATATTTTGTTTTCACGTCTTCCACGCGAATGAAGGTATTCTGCGCTAGTGCAGGCTACGCTAATGCAGGTCTTGCAGGTCTTCTACGCTAATTGTAGATGATGTTTTTTTCAAGGCCTTATCACAATTAGCCCTAGTGTCCCAATGACTTACTGATGTAAAAACGTTTGACTCTGACTCGTTTTCAGTTACTTGCTTAAGACGTTTCAGCCATTGCTTAATTCTTCCTCAGTTTGATAAATGACATTTAGCATGTCGACTCCTGACTACAACTACTCAATTGTTGTCGCACTAACTCCACGCAAAGTTTCTGTTTTCAGTCCCAAATACATCCCTGCAACTTCAATTTTCAGATCCTATGTCGTCGACAGACTTCCAGGTCTTTAGTGGAAACTCCCTAGGGACGTACCAAACAATGTTCTTTGCCTCATTAAGCACTCCTGCAATTACCGATCGAGATTTGGAGAAAGAGCACCGTAGCAGCTGTCAAATGCTTTGAACTGCCAGAGAGAGACATCCCCCCCTTCCCCTGCAAACCTCTCGCTCTTCTCATATGAGCAGGTATCTTTCAGAAGATTTCATGTCGACCAATTCAAAAGCCTGTGGTTTCAAACCAATCGACATCTTACTGCATTTTTATTCAATCAATAAGCAATAATGTACATTTGTTCTCATTAAGCAATTAAGTCCTTTGCCACTGTTATTTTTTTTCCATACAGAAAGCTACCGCAGCTTGCTCTTCGCTTGGACTTTTGGACGCCATGCTGAAAAGCTGTATTTATGACGTAGCGGTCACAAATGACACGTCGTTGACTGCGCAAGAAACCTTGCAGCAAGGTACGTAGAACATTGTAAAAACCACGGCTTAACCTGGCCTAAGGCACTCTTAGAGACAGCCAAGTGAATTTTAGCCAGTTTTTCAAAGCTGAAAAAGGTTGCGGGTAACGTTGTTGTTGACTAGGATCCAAAGGATTGGGGGTGGCGTGGAAATGGGAGGGGAATAACCAATCAATGAAAAGAGTACTTAAAGTTACTTTAACAAAAGCTGGAGAAATTATGAAATAAAAATAATACATCAGTGTAAATCACTGCAAGGTCGCACATAGACAAAGTTAAAAACTGATATTTTAAGTTCTTGAGGTTTGCGGAATTCAAGGGGAATATGATCAATTGTAAAGTCGTCCATTGCTTACACGACTTTTCGATGCTTTTCCAGACTGTCCAGACCAGTGTTCTGGCAAAGGAAGATGTGTCAACTCCACGTGTCAATGTATGATTGGCTGGTCCGGTGACAGCTGTCAACTGGGTAAGTGAAAATTCCAAAAAGACAGGGACACACACCCACACTGATGTTAGAGAAAGTAGAAAAGGTTTAAATAGTAACAAAGCAACAAAGTATCCACGGTGTAGCATTAGTCACCGAAGATTAATAAGATGACATAACGAAATTTGATATCGTGGTAGTTTTAGAGTTCACGACTGTTTGGATCCGCTGTCTTAGATCTCTCCCCATCGGGGTACAACGGGGGTTGATGGACCCCCCTCCCTCTCCTCTTGGGCTTCTGTTGTGTTACAATATTTTGAAAACATTTAATTTCGCCTTTGGTAGATAGCTACTGGGGGCCTGTGACGGCTTCCAAAATGGGGCCCAAGACGGCCGCCGTCGTGGATTTTACCCAAAATTAGAATTATCACAAAACGACGGAAATTGAAAATTTCGATTCTAGACGTGTAGAATATGACATATGAAAAAACGTTGCTGCTTTATGTCGGTGTGTTTTACTTTTCTCACCGAACAAATGTGAAAAACATGCATTGTCGTTCAAAAATGGCGTGACCACATGGTGCTTATGTCGTCATATCTCGTAATCATAGCAACCAGTTTTCATCAAGCTTTGCCATAATGAGTCTAAGGGATATGTGACAACTATAAAAAAACAAAACAAAACAAAAAACAGAAAATTGAAAAACTTGCGTGTAGGCGGAGGGTGGTGGGGGGCATGGCATCCAACCCCGCTTCTCCTTTCCGAGGGTTAACTAAGCAAAGGATACAAACATGCATGGTCTAAAAATTTAAATTTTATTAGTGAAAAAAGAAATATACAAAAGTAAATTCAATCGTTTAGTAAACGTGCTTCTTAACACATCGTTGCTATGGTCATATCGGCTTGGTTATTTAGATAAAGTTCAGACGTGGTTTAACAAAACCGCAGTCTAAATTGATTTCAATCATTCAACCCGAATACTGAAACTATCTTAACCGTATTAAATGCCAAGAAGACATTTAGCACAGACTACAAGAACGATTAATTTCTCTCCTTTAAATAATCCCCTTGTAAGCAGATGTAGGGGTCCACTTATTGGCTCAAACCACGGCCTGTGTTAGACGTCGTCTAAATAATTGGCCTAGAAGTTTCAGGAACGCGCGCTGTTCGTGTTTGCGGTAAACGTGATGCTAAATCTCTCTTCTAGCATTTTTTTCTTTGCGCGAAACACCACTTGTCACTACCGCGTAATTGGCATTTTCCATTGGTTTGCTCAAATCAGCTGACCAGTACGTTCTTCTGTTTCCAGGTGACTGTGCAAACTGCTCAGCCGAACATGGGACATGCGTGAAAGGATTTTGTGAATGTGATGACGAGTGGGAAGGCGTGACATGTGAACAAAAAGGTTGGTGTGAAATGCCAGTTTTTCTTTCCAGTTTATCTAAATCATCTGAAGGTACAGTGTAAAAGCAGTTGAGAAGTCTTGATTGAAACCTTGTATATTTTTATTTAAAAAATACAACAGTTGGCTCCCCTTTAATTGCTGATTTTTCGATCTCTCTTAAAATAAAAATAAATAAATAAATAAAATAAGTAAAATAATTCTACACTTGTTTCAGCTACGTGTTACAACGTTAACAACTGCACAAGTTCCAGAAACGGTGTATGTAAGAGGACAGATCAATGTCGATGTCATGACGGATACCTAGGTAACACTTTTACACTGCAGTGAGAAGATCAATTTCAGGTTATGTGTTACTGGATTACAATCGTATCAACCTTTAATGACTTAGCCATTTTAAAAAGTTATATTGGTCGGGTGATTTGCATCAGGCAAGAGTTACTAAAATACGTCAGCCCCGCATGTGTATTCTAGACTTCTCCATGACATCATATGATTTTATACAAAATGATTAGTGCTAAGAAACCCAACTATGCCATTTCAGATGCACAGACTGTGGAGAAACAAGGAAAAATTACCAGCAAGGGAAAATATATTGCATCACATCTCCATTTTTTCCAGGGAGTACAATGCTGTTTCTTCGATATAGCGCCTTTTCTTAACACCCAGATCCAAACGCGTTAAACGGGCTAGTGCAGAAGGAAATGTATACCAATAATATATCAACTAAGTAAAACAGTTCTTTATATTTGCCCTCGTATCAGGCCTTGACTGCAGTATCATCCCCACCTGCTCCAACGTGTCAGATTGCTCTTTGCGTGGCATCTGTATTGATTATGACGTTTGCAAATGTGACAAGGAATGGACTGGAAGAGACTGCACCCAGTTCTCGTGTGCATCACTCGACTATTGCTCTGGTAGGCGTCGCATTGCTTTTGCTTTGTTTGCTTCTGACATTACATCCTTGTCTGCATGCACATTACATATGGAGAGATTGAGACGACCTGTGGCTTAATGTTGTTGTACTAAATACTATTTAAGATAGACACGGTGTTATAGAACTCCTTCCTAATTGTTTTCCCTATATCGCAAATATTGACTGCGTGAAATAAACTATTTCGTGAAATCTGCGATAACGCGATACTTCATAGCACTCAGCGAATCCTAAATAAACGAGAGGTGAAGAGTCAGGAAATGTGTTATGTCAGCAAGTTTCGTGTGATGGACACGTCAGTCGCAGGGTGTCAGGACAGACCGTGGCCAGGATACGTAAACTATGGCGTGTCAAGGGATATCAGGCATGAGAAAACTTTATTTCCGCGATAACTGGAAGATGAGGACATGTTGGTAACAAGGCAGTCACAGCATATGACCAATGTCGTAACATTTTTGAAACGACTAAATTATCTAGTGTGGTTCAGTCGAGTGGCAATCACGCACGTTCACGAGTCCCACAATGTTTACTTATATCTTTACTCATACTCTTCCATAACTACACATTTTCATTATAACAATAGTCTTGGTGCCAATTTGGCAACAAAAAGCCAGGTTTATATCGAGAGAAATAACGACAACGAACACCTGTAGTTGACATGTCAATTCCTGACTGATGCTGAAGATGACTTAATGCCATTCTGATAACTAACGTAAGACAATAGAACAAAATAAAACTTCAACACTCTACAGGCCGTAATCTTTAGCAAGGCGAAAGGTAACTTCCAGCGAGTTTGGGAGAGCTTAGCCGGACCCGGATAACAGATTTGAGCAAAATATGCGAAACAGTTGAGCACAATTGCCTGATAGGTTGTTATCATCCTTCAGAAGGGTGTCACGTATCATCAATTTGAAGCTGCGATCAGCAGTGAATTTGACAGCGTATTCTGATTGTGTTTGTTTCAGGTCAAGGACAATGCGTTGCTCCATTTAAGTGCGACTGCAATCCAGGCTGGACTGGAGACAGCTGTGCCGTACCTGATTGCGCAAGCGCCAATCAATGCTCTGGACAGGGCGAATGCGTGTCAAGTAACACATGTGAGTGTTACCCAGGATTCCAAGGGGTGAACTGTAGTGACGTAGCAGACTGCTCGATACTTGGAAACTGCAGTGGAAATGGAGTTTGTATGCAGGATAACCAGGGCGGCAACCTCACTTGCAGGTAAACGTGAATTTCTGTATCAAGGGAAAATAGTATTTGCCACACTGATCCTTCTTTGATCTCTGACAGGAAAAGCTTTTCTGTTCAAGCGTTTCTTAGCAAGCGTTTCTTAGCGTTTCAATGAGTTACTGAAAAAAATTGTCATGGTGTTTATCAAAGATACTTTCAAATTAAATTCCAGGTGTTTCTCTGGGTTCACTGGAGCTAACTGCAGTATACCGTCGTGCTTGTCTGTAAACAACTGTTCTGGCCATGGACTCTGCATTGAGGCAAACCTCTGCAAATGTGACAAAGGATACACTGGAGCCGACTGCGCAAACGCGTCCTGTGAAGCCGTTAATTATTGTTCAGGTAATGATAGAAATTAACCAAATAGAAACACCCCGCTGTCATCCTCGTCATGCAATCAGATTTTGATTACGTGTTATTAACAGCTTAAGGTTTTGAGATTTTGATGTAGTCGGTTTTCAAAATACATATTAAAAAACAAGTTTCCTGCTAAAGGCACCCTTTTAAGCCGATGACGTCATCGGCTAATGCTAGAGCCTAGAAAATGAAGCTTGCTGTTTGTCTTTCGTCTCTGAGGCCGGCGAAGCAGAAACATTTATCGCTTGAGTTCGCAGCATTCAGTGGCGGCCCCGACGCCAAACACAAGCGGAGCTAGTGGCTTCTGGTTTGTCCATTCTACAACCACAGGTTTTGCGCCGGTTCGAACACATTTTCCCAGGAAAAGACACCAGTGTTTTCCTCGATCGAGGCTCACTGTCACGTGCAAAGATATAAATTCAAAAATTAGCCCTGCAGTTTCAATTGTAATCACTGTAGCACGGCTGGTATAGAGCAGGCCTGCTAAAACAAGTGATTCAGGTTCTACCCTTAGTTACGTTGAGATCTTTTTCACACCTTTCACGGCTTGAAAACATCAAAAATGCAAGAAACAGACGTGTTAGAGTAATAAAATAACAATTAAAAATTACCTTCACTCTCTGAAATTAAAAAATATATATATATATGTAATCTTCATTAAAATTCATCGTTCAAAAGTAGTCATAGGAATAATAATTATTTCCGCTTTTGAACACTCTAAGCTAAAAGCTGTGGATACAACTCTACCAGCAGAACACATGGACCCATTCGGGGCCCTATTTTTGAAGTAGCGAGCTGAATTTAAACACTTTCGTACTGTTCAGAGGCAAAGCAAACGCATTTTGACATCCTGAAAACAAATACGCGAGCTCGTTTGTAAAAAAAATAGATTTTTACCATGGGAGTTTATTAGCAGCCGGCACATGCCAATTTGGAAATGTAAACAAATAGGCACATTTTGGTCGCAAAAAGACGAGAATTATTGTTATGGCCACAAAACGAGAAGGCATTTTTGTAAAAGCTTTCTACAAGAGTAATAAAAATACATTAACTAAACCATTTTAATCGTGTTTATAAACGCTAGTTTTAACCAATCATAGGCGAATGAAAATTTTGTGGATACAGGAACGTACATTTCATGCTGCCGTTTTGACAAATAGAACATACAGTAGGTGGTGGACTGAAAGCCGAGAAATTTAAACAAAGTAACGCGAGTCACGTGTCACTCAAATCATACAGCTTACATTTTTTTAAAGTAAAGATATTAACTTTTTTCCGATCTTCGGCTAAATAATGTATGCAATATTTTTCGACAACGACTTCAGGCAATTCTTGTTTGTTTCTTGTCAAACGTTTCTTGGGAAACGAAGAGCGTTATTTACTTCGCGCGCAATTTTAATGTCACGCCATAATTTACTCTTATATAGTCACGCTGCTCGTTACCTGGGCTTGTTATGGTTAACCGCAAGTTGTCGGGAAGGAGAAAGCAGAGTTGAGGGGGTTAGGGTGGGATCGCACTGCAGTGGTGTAAAACCCCTAGGTTGTCATGATAAACTACACCATATAGCAAAACCAAACGTCATTTGCTCTGTGCGCATTGCGTGCCTATGGTTTGTAATCGTTGTGGTAGCCGCTGACTACGAGCAGTCTCTCTTTCCGCTAAGGGATCATGCTTTCGAGGAAAACGAGCAAACGAGCGAGCGCGAAACCGCCTGCCGCGTTGAAACGTGACGCACGTGTCAAGCCGCTGGTGTAGTGAACCGGAACACTACGTCAGTGGCTCGACGCGCGCGTCACGCTTCAACGACGCGGGTGATTTTTGCGCCCGCTCGCTTGTTCGCTTCTCTCGACCATCCGTGAGTGGAAAGAGAGACTGCTCGTAGCCTATTGTTGTGGTTGTTGTCAGTTGCTAGCGTTGTTCTTTCATTGTTTAGGATTTGGAGCCTAAGAGACAAACGTATATTAGAGTTTGTTTCAGGAGTAAAATAATACTATTCATTGTCTCAAAATAAAAATTACTTAGCTTATTCAACTTTTCCTTTTTACAGGACATGGCGTTTGTATTGGTTACGACAGGTGCGCCTGCGATCCATATTGGCATGGCCTAGCATGCAGTGTGGCCAATTGCTCCCGTCTCAATGACTGTTCCAACAAAGGAGATTGCATTTTGCCAAATAAGTGTGAGTGTTATCCGGGATACGACGGTGTGACATGTAACACGACAGCTAAACCCAATCTTCACGCTCCAGTGTTTCTTGTTCCTGTGTACAACTTGTCATTGTCGGAACATGTTCCGATGAGAACGAAGATTCTCCGAGTGCAGGCGAGAGACGCCGATTCGGGAAGAAATGGAGAATTGTTCTTCTCCATTGACGACAACGCGAACCCTGCCTTCACAATCGACAGTTTATCTGGTGAAATATTTACAACGTCGACTTTTGATTACGAAAGTTCGTCTCCGAACTTGCACAAGCTTAAGGTCGTGGCTTCGGACAATGGAATACCCCCTAAGGCAAGTTTTGCGCTCGTTTACATCAGTATTGTCGATGAAAACGATAACTGCCCCGTCTTCGACTCTCTTCCACCAAGGCATTTTAACATATCTCGGAACACACCTCCGGGAACGTTGTTGACCGTGGTGTCTGCTAATGATAAAGACAGCGGACTAAATGGAGAAGTGAGATACGGACTTTCGTCTACAGGCAATCATGATAAGAACTTTACAGTAGAGGAACGAAATGGAACACTTACTACCGCTGGCAGCCTAATAGAGAAGGAGTATCGCCTTTTGGTTGTCGCACGTGACCTCGGCGAGCCGTCGTGTTCCAGCC
>Ga0126336_10000892_pt1 | contig 14086 bp, 12 predicted proteins | sample SidCmetagenome_FD_92530 | JGI IMG/M metagenome (GOLD analysis project Ga0126336, IMG submission 92530) | Coral microbial communities from El Islote,Puerto Morelos, Mexico - Siderastrea C C metagenome | ecosystem: Host-associated > Invertebrates > Cnidaria > Coral | place: El Islote,Puerto...
AAAAGAAAATTTTTAAATAATACTTTTATAAATTTTCCCCCCGCCACCGGGCACTTTTTGTTTCGAAAAACCCACCACCCAAAAAAAAATCCCCCCCCCCCCCCCATCCTCCCCACACCCCATCAATCCCTCGCCTAAAGTTACAGGTCCATTTCTTCTTGACAATTTTTTCACAAATATTATGGCGGCAGTTGAATCCTGCTTAAAAGTTGACGCCACCCGCCTCCTGGCCTCCGCTCTATAAATATTAAGCTATAATCAATATAATTGTTTCTGTTTTCCTTCAGAATTACACTCAACGTACTTTGTGAAGAAAGATGAGAACTCTTGATTTTGTGTTTCTTCTGTCTGGGGCATTGTTAATCACCAAAACAGGTAAGCGGAACACATTTTACAATGGATTCTCTTCTGAACCTGCTCAACATGTTTTGCGATTACGCTTTACTCGACAGACAGCTTGAAATGTAACCTTGATCTTGGTTTGGTGGCTGACACAACGAAAAGCATCAAATGGAGAAACATCCCAAACTGAAAGCGTCACTCAAGCACGTCGTGTAGCGTTTTGATATCTCACCAGTTGGGACTCACGTCTCTTTTCTAACCTTCGCCACTAAAAGCACGCTCCACAACACGTTCAACGACGCCAAGTACAACAGCCAAGACGCTATTTTGGAATTGATATCTGGCAGTATCAATAAATTGCGCCGCCCAACACGCCTTGACAGAGCAATGGAAGCGGCTAATGAAAAGTTGTTCATCCGGGAAAACGGACTCAGGCCTGATGTTGGAAAGGCGTTGGTGTGGTACACTAATGGTAAAACACATCCAACCTCGGAAGGCATCAACGAAGCAGTTGCGGCACTTAAGGCAAGGCCATTAGTTAGACCACAAATGAAAGGTGAAGCTGGTGAAACAGCTGGCTACCTATTGTTTTCAAAAAGTTCCGTTGTTCCTTACATCTGCTTGAGCAGCTACTATTTTAAAGGGTTAACGTGAAGCACATTATGGTCCTGCTCAGCGATGTCTTTCAAACGTAGATGTGCAAATCCACCGGAGCTTTTATACTTCCAGATTGCCTACGATGTAGAAATGGACAGAACTCTCAATAAACAAGGACTTCACCCTCCTGTTATTCGTTATAAGTCTTAGGAGAAAGATTTACTTTATTGCAGGGTATACATTTACTTTTGTTAACGTTTGTGGAAAAGCTTCTCAGTGATAGTCTGTCATAACAACAGTTATCTGATCTACGGCAGATAATTGCAAAATCCAGTCACTAAAGATTTCACTCTGTTTTAGGCGAAAGATGTCCTTATAATTGTCGTTGGCATCGGCCCATTCGCCAAAAAACCAAAGTACCGCAAGGTTTGCAAGACATTGGTGGAGAAAACTTTCTTTTTGTTGATGACTATGGTAGCCTTGATAAGCATATTAAACTAACTAAGAAGTGGGATTGCCGTAAGTAAAACAAATCGAAAGGGTATTTCAGTGTTTCATCTATCCCTCTAAGTACAGTCAACCGTTGTCAAACTTTCTAATACTGGTGTTGAAGAGACGGACCTGATTGAGAACACTATTGAGCTCGAGAACTGCTGAGGTTGCTAACATACCTGAGATGGCCTTTTCACTGAAAAGCATTTTATCCATAATACACCTGTGATCATTTCATGCATTCACTTTCAGTTTTTACCATAATATAGGGTACCAGGAAACGAACTCACAATTGATTATCAACTGGCTTTATTGCTCAGTTGATAAGGGCATTGCACCCGAATCGCGAGGCCATGAGTTCGAGTCCCTTTAATTCAGGTCTTCTTTGCTAAGTTTACTGACCGTTACTGTGACGGCTTTTCACTCATAAAGAAATGTTTTCCACATATATATGATCATTTCACCGTACTCACATTCTATTTAAATACAATAAATTTAAGCCCCAAACACCTAGGTTTTAATTAGATCCAGTCGGTGACAACGAGACAACAACGTCCTCAGTTTCGACGACATCAATTGTGCCAACAACGACCTGCTCATGCGCGTCATGTTCAACAACTACATCAAGTGTGCCAACAACGAAGTCATGTTCAACAACTGCGTCAACATCTTCAGTTTCGACGACATCAAGTGTGTCAACGGTGTCATGTTCAACAACTGTGTCAACAAAATCTTCAGTTTCGGCAACATCAAGTGTGCCAACAACGAACTGCCTGTCATGTTCAACAACTACATCAAGTGTGCCAACAACGAAGTCATTGTCAACATTTGTGTCCACGGCATCTTCAATGTCGACGACATCAAGTGTGTCAACGAAGTCATTTTCAACAACTGTGTCAACAACATCTCCAGTTTCGACAACATCAAGTGTGTCAAAGTCTTCGGCTTCGATGACTAAGTCAATATCCTTCAGGTAAAGAACAGTACTGTTGTTTACTGGCTGACTTCCTGCCACCCCATAGAACTAATTGTAGGTTGGTATTGGGATAAAGGTCGCCCCTATGCTCTACCATCCATTTCAACTGAGATTTTTAGCGTTGAGCTATTTCATAAATAGATGGGCCTTTTTGAGTATATTTAGTGTCTAACGTATTGTTCATTCTAGTTATTCTGTAATCTTGCATTTTTTGTTATTATACACCAAACCATTGTATAGTACTTTCGTGCGCTCTGATTGGCTACTCAAACTCGGAATAGTATCTGCTATTCACCTCATGGCGTTTTTCTGGATTTTCACGCGCGAGTTTTCCCTCATTTCTCAAAAAAAGGAACTATTTGTTACTGGCTATCCACTTAGGGCCGATAAAGAGTGGTAGATATTTACCTCGCTGCTTCGCTCCACTTTGGTGAATAATTGTTAATTACCTTTTAAACAATTTTTTGGGTGAAGAAATAAAGAACTAACATTTTATAATTTTTAAATTTACTTCAACCTATTTCAATTAGTTGTAATTTCAGACAGGGTAAAACAATTTATATAATCAATAAGCCTTTACATTTTTGGAGCGTCAACTTCAAGTTTGATGTCATAATCGGCTTCGCTTTCTGCATCACCAGAGGTGTCGACTGTGTCATTGAGGTAATAAAGAAGCCCTTTCGTCAAGTGTTACGGCGCTATCAAAACTAGACATACAATTCTACATACATGTTTGCAATTGGTTAAAGTTGAATCAACTAGACGGCGGTATTTTGTACTTTTAAAAAATGCCTTTCACTGTCTCTATAGAAAGGTGAACTCGTCGATGTAGAAGCACATTAGCAAACTGGCTACTGAAACAGCAGTAACGGAACATGCAGTTGAAAACGGTATTATCCCTTAATACATCAGCATCACGTTCTGTACCGACACCGTTGTCAATCTCAACTTCATCACTGTTGCATAGAGTTTCAGGCTTGATTCATCGAGAGCGAATTTTACGGGTAGGTGTGTCACTGAGGTAATAAAGGGATTGTTACATTACATGTCACCACCTTATCCGCCAAACTAAACCGAAGTATTTCAATTTGTTTTAAGTTGGAGCAATTATCCAGGTACCGCTCTCAATGTACTTGCAGTTTATCACTGAGGCTGCCTCTATCATACATAGAGAAGCACAAAATAAGCTAGATAACTAGATAGCGTTGTAAATTTCAATCCAGTTAACATACTAATATAATCAATATCTGTTTTTTTAGTGAGTCCACTTCAAGTTCATTGTCATCATCGCCTCCTCTTTCTAAGTCACCATCGGTGTCAACTTCATCAACGTACATCATTTGTCTTCAGTGTTCACGGAATTTTTCTCAGTATAACGATGCAGTGGTAATTTAGTTACTAACGATAATGGCTTTCCAAGGGCTCTGAGGATAGGTCTATTCGTCAACTGTTGCGAAACGAAGCCAAGGCTTTAGTTATGGCTGACAGTCAATAAAGAACAGATGTTATCATTCTTCTATTGGCAATAAAGCTATCGTTTCTCAAACGTCCCTCTAAATTATGCTCCCAACAAATGTTTAGCGAAGTGAAGGTTGCACACATGGTCCGACCTCCCCTCATTAAATGTGTTGTCAAGATACGGCAAATTTCTGATAAAAAGCCCTGGGCTTTTTTGGTGGGCTTATTTTCGAAAGGAGTGGGGGGCCGGGAGGACTTACTTTTGGAGGTAGGTTTTCGCTTCAGAAATGATTATATAAGCCATTATTGATTTGCACGCATAAAAAAGCAGCAACAATAACAACAAGCGGCGACCAAACGCTAAATATTCCTTCAGCTTTCAAACCGCCATCTTGGATTGGCGGATGGAGCAAGTAAGAATACACAAAAAAGCCTGAACTACAGGCTATAGACATTAAAGTAATGCATGTGAGCGCGTTGTGCAAATTGTCCATAGGCAAGCGCGGCGAGCGGAAAGGGGTTTGGAATATTTTTTTTCAGGGAGGTCGGCGTGCCAATACCAACATCTAAAAGGGTAGTGTAACCTTTGCTTCAATAAAAAATTAGGAAGACTTTTATTCTCCCTCCAAAACGAACGACGTTTACTTTGGGCACGGCACTCCTACATTTTGGTACGCGGATGGCACGGTACTCCGCATTTACACGGCAAAATAGTTTCAAATGTTTGAGATGTTCATTTCTTGAACGGCACCCCTAATATGTGCCCAGGGCACTCTAAAATTTGAGCCTTTAATTCATTAATCAGCGATGGGCAGCAATCTCGCAGGTAAAATTAAACATTTTTAGACACTTTCGCGCTTCGGATCCGCCGAAGAGGCCAGGCGTTGCGTTCGTCGGTTTAATTACTTTTATAGCATAAAAATAACTACACGAGGCGTTGTTTACACCCTGCTGTTTTCTTCTTGAAAGTTTACATTTTTCTTCTAATCATGACGGGATCTCAATTACTTTCTTGCGACCAAAGACCGATCGGAGTTATGGTGGCTTCGACTGATCAATTTTCCTCGGTTTTTTCAGAGATTCAGAGTCGGCCAACGACGTCATATTTCTTAGATTTGGAGCGGCTGCGCATGTGGAGGGCCGAGACTACCTTCGGAGGTGGCCTTGGCCCGCCTAAATTTTTGGTACGCGGCCCGATTCAGTTTGCATTTACACGACAACAATTAGGAGAGCCGTCCCTCAATATTATGGGTCCGCATGCCTAAATTTAGGAGTGCCGTGCCAAAAGTGGGTTTCGTGTAAATGCTATATTCGAAAAAAAAGTAATAGATTTATAATTTTTGATAATCGTGCTAATTTGAGCGATGGCAAGTTAAGCACTGGCTGATTTGAAAACAATTCAAGAAGAAGTGCAGATCAAATTTTCGTTCAACAGAAACTCAAACTAGGACTTTTTGACTCTCAGGCTGACTCCATTAACGGTAAACTGTCGACGTAGAACAACGGTTTCCATGTTTTCATACAGCTCTCAGAGAGAATACATAAAAATCCACGCATGATTTAGCATGTCGATCGAAGTTTTAACCAAAGAGTTGAAGCTTGCCATGAAAGCTTTCAAAGCGTGAAAGTTTTGCCTCTGGTTTTTATTCTATTAGAGATAAATTTGCGTAACGGAGCCGTCTATAGTTCTGCTGTAGCACATTCTTTTGGTAGGTTCTTGAAGATCACGGATGATTGATTGGTATGTAATGATATATGTTGGGACGGGAGGGTTGGGTGTGGTTGTATTTTGGGGGATATGGGTAGGTGTATGTGGTTGACAGCATAAAGAGCTTCGTGCGTTTTCCAGCGCTAGGCAGAATATTTAACACAACTAGATGAAATGTTGTCCTTCCATGTATGTTAAATAACCAACTAATGAAAGGCTCCTGAGAGTTCACTTGGGTACACGCCAGGAGACCAGTCGCAGGGACGTGCTGAGCAAGTCACACACGGCCACACAAAGGGAATAGTTCGCGGGGACTAGTCATAAGGACAAGTCCTCTTGTGGTATTTACATAAGAGGACTAGTCTCGGGAACAGTCACAGGAGGGGGAAGGCACAACTTGAAAGGAAACGTCCCCTCGACTAGCCGACAAATTCAAGCCAGTTTGACTTCATGGAACAAGTCGCAGGGACCAAATTTCAATCCCTGCGACTTCTAGGGAAAAAGTCATATTCCGCGAAACAACTTTCCTTTAACAGTTCTATTACACTTAATGTTACGTGCATGCAAAAAATCACAATTGGTCACCGAGCAAAATTTCGAGACAACGGCAAAGGTTTCGTGCGCATTTTTTTGCGTGATTTTACTTTAAGCCATCATCGAAAAAAAGCTAACGACACCTCTAAGATTTGACTTGTAGAAATCCCTCGTGGGGACTGATAACATTCGGCGTACTGTTAACGTCATGCATGGGTGCAGTTGGTGAGCACTATCAGTATAAAATATCTGTAAAACATTAACAAAAACCTTGAGGTGTTGTTGTAGAAATTCTCGTGTTTATCGCAAGCGCCATTTTGCGTTATTTCAGTGCGCGCTCAAGTTGTACGCATGCTCAGTTTTGCTCACGAAGGAGGTCTCAAAAAAATCCCAAATCGACTAGTTGACTCCATTCTACTCCAAAACTGACCTTATAACCCACAGTGAAAATTTCAGAATAGGTTTAATAGTAAGTTACACTTGTGGACAAAATATTAGCAACATCTGAGAGAGATTCTTAGTAATTCTCAAAAAGGCCAAAACAGTTCGACATTTTCTTCATTAGCAAAAATCCCCGCATACAGATTTTCATTTTCTTTTGCATAGGTTTTATTTATAGGCACTTTCCAAATTCTGAAAACTTGAGGTAGGGTCGTACGACTAGATTTTGAGGGAAAAAAAGCCCTGAAAAAGTCTAGTTTCCAGTCTCTTCCTAGAGCTCGGTCTGTTATATTTTATATTTTTTAAGCTTCTCGTATTTCTTTTCCAGGATAAAATCATTTCTTTCAACAGTTGTAACAACAAATGAACCAAACAAAAACTCGTGTTGGCTTTTAACTTAACATTTAAAAACGTTATCTTTCTCTTCTGAAAACTGCAGTAAGCCACCGAAAGGTAGACCGGAAGTCTGTCAAACAGCCGAGCATGCGTACTCATTTTGCAGTTGATTTTTGCGCTCGTGCTGTTTTTTTTTTCACTATCCCTAAGCGGACACGGGAGACTGCTCGTAGTCTATACGTTTTGATATTAAATTCATATTTGCCACCTGGCTTGTGGTTAGGAATTTTTCTTATTCCTCTAACCGAAGATAATTGCCCACGTATTAGCTGGCGTTTCAGATCTTTGTGAGATTTCGAATAAATTTTTGAGTGGAAACTGCCTTTGATTTTAGCTACTTATTACCTACGGGACTACAGTTTATGATGATGATAATAATAATAATAATAATAATAATAATAATAATAATAATAATAATAATAATAATAATACTCTTGGCCTCCCAAAACTTGTTCCATTCGAATGTATTTCTTAAAAGAATCATTAATTTTTTACTATAGAATGCCTAACAAATCTAGAAATATTTAATCGCTGAGATCATTATCTCGTTACTTACCGTGTGGCACTAAATGTTTGCGGGAGGTTAGTTTTGCGGATTGGCGATTTTTCGTGTTTTGCGGGAACTAATTTTTGCGATTTGAAAAGACTGAATTTTCTTGCTGAGAATTAATTTTTGCGATTTTCTGGAAGTTGCGTTCAAATGGAACTAATAACATTTTCGTTTTTTTGCGTGAAGACATACTAAAAGGAATCGAAATACAAATAAACAACGTGGGAATGTTACTCTATTACACTACAATGGATCGAAAATAACTAGGGTACCACTTGAAGTATTATCCACTGAGTTACCTATGGCATTTTCTCCTTCAAATCAGTATTTTTGTAAATAATTTCTACAGTGGACTAAATTTTTGCGGAGAAAAAAGTTGCGGTCATTTTATTTTGTGGGAACTTATTTTTGTGGATCGCGAAAAAAACCGCAAAAATCGCAAAAATTAGAACCCGCAAAAATTTAGTGCCACACGGTATACCCCTTTTCCTATCTATCAAAATTCTCCAGATAACGTAGCTTGGTAATGTTTTACGTCAGCGTATTTTTCCTGGTCCTGCAGTTGTAATTATTAGAAATATTTTAGTTACACTGTAATTGTTATCGATTTAGTCCGTAGGCGCAGTGGCGTGCTCTTTCTACAGGAGCGCCAAGAAAGTCACGTGCAAAAAGTAGGTGATGATCTACGAAAGCATTTAGTATTAAAATTGTTCGAACTAAACAGAACAGCAGTAACCAAGGCCCCAAAAGTTTGTTCTCGAGACTACTTGCAGCGAAGACGCCTAAGAGTGGAAATTGTCACGCAATTATATGTTCAAAATCGTCATTATGAACACTCAAATAACATTTTATCCCACTTTATACCATTTTATTTGTTTCTGTCGTACCACGACAAAATTAGTTCGGAAACGAAACAAAGAACCCGTGTTGATGAGAGTGAAACACAAACAAAGATGATCCATGGCCTAACTGATGGGTTCATATTTAATTTCCTGGAAACATGGTCAACTGCCAACTGAATGTCCAAATGTATACTTTGGGACGGTGGACTTAATCACACTTCAAAAATAAAACTTTTGGCAGAAGCCAGGGGTTTCTTTAGGGTGTTTGCATTTTATTCTGGCATTGAGCTTTTATTATACAACTTACCATGCCTCGGTTATTTCGCAATAAGTCGATTGAGCCCTTAAATGGTCTTTTTGTTATCTATTTGAACTTTGCAAACTGGGGGTCACATGTCTTTAGTTAACACGCTCGAGAAAAACCTCTGAAAACTACACACTTGTTAAAATTCAGAGCCATCTGACAATTTTGAATACAAATTGAAGAAGGCAAGGCCGAGAAATGAAATGATTGTAAGAACCAAGTTTTGGTTTATTACAAGATAAATGATGTTACTACAATATTTCGGCTCTATTACAGAGTCATAGTCGTGTAATGATATGTTTACAAGAAGGCAACTTAAATATCAACGGTAATTAGGCGTGTTAACATTACTTCTCAAGCTCATTAATTATGCATGAGGTAATAAACCAATTGCCTGGCCCCATTTGGGTCACATGGATGCCCCTTTATACCCTGGCAAAGAACAGATGAAAGCGTGTTTGGATATGCGAACACACGGAGTGGGATATCCAAACAAGTGCGTTTGGAAATCAATTAGCAAAAACAATGCAGTGCTTGAGTAAATGTTTATTACCTTCCATGCTAAATCATTGTTTGTAGTTAGCATTTACGTTTAAAGTGCTGTTCATGAGATTTACGTTTACAGAGTAATTCGTGAACATTCCTTAACACTGTGGACAAGTTTTTCTCGATGGTACTTGAGACTCGCTGGGAAAGCTCCAACTGTTCTTCAAGTCTTTGCACTCGCTGAAGGCAATTTTTGAATTCATTGAATTCATGCGCTTCCCGACTGGATAACAGCAAATTTTATTATTCGCTTCACTTGCCGCTTCCTGACTTACCTTCCTGAAGTCTACTTTTAGGCCTGCACAGGGCCAGTAAGGATTTTTTGTCCCTACAACTTTCTTGCAGTTGAAACAGGATGATTCCGAAGGTAGTTCTGTCGCGATTGAAAAGGACGCCATATGCAAATATTAGCATTGCCATAAATGGTTTGCGAAAAAAACGTGGCATTTTTGACGGCATTGCAAACAACCAACTACGTGCTAATCACAAGCTTTTACACACAAAAGCAAACAAATTTTGCTTGTCAGTTAAGTGTTGTTTATCTATTGTTTATCATGCGCGACTGAGAAGTCATATCAACAACTCGGGCTTCGTGTTTCATCAGGGTTTTTAAACACCTCGAAACAATAAAAGCACTCGGCCTGCGGCCCGTGCTTTCAAACACTTGCCCTCGTTGTTGATATATTACGTATTAGTATAAATCTACTAGCGTTCTATCACTAATTCTGTTCTCTGATTAGATACGCTACTCACTATCTATTCTGTTGTAGATATTGAGTAGATTGTTTTCCGCGCGCGGTGTGACCTAAAAAACATGTAGTGTCTGCTGTTAAGTTTTGAACGTCTAGTAGATTTATACTAAAACAATTAGATTATTCGCTTTCGATTTCTACGCATGATAGTTGATTCGGCCTCCGGCCTCATCACCTCATCATCTCCGGCCTCATTGCTAACATTGGACTCGTCATCGCTCACAGTGTTATGCTAGCGCTTCATCCGGTCCCGGTTTTGTAAGCTTACGAATGGCGTCTGGGCTTTGAACTCCATTTCTGCCAGTTCCCTAACTGACGGCTCTAGTTCAGGTGGAGCCTGAAGGGAAAGAATCAAACGCGTCATAAAAGGCACTGGTGAGACCCATCCTAGAGTATGCCTGCCCTGTGTGGAATCCATACCTTGTAAAGCATATCCATACTATCAAGTCTGTTCAAAGAAGGGCGACGCGACTGATATGTGGCCCTGATAAGGAGTATACGGAACGGCTGTTTCAGCTGCCTGGTTGAAATTAACTGGGGCTCCTTAGACTCCTGCATGAGACGTAAATATCTAAGTATTATTCAAATGTACAAGATCGTATTTGGTTATTGTGACATTAATTGACAGCTCCAAGTTTTATGACATTGTAGGCCCGTCACGAACTCGTAGTAACCACGACGTCAAGATTAGACTCAACGCCGTCCGTACCAACTATTTTAAATAATCGTTTTTTAATCGTTAAATCAATGACTGCACCTCTCTCTCACCTTCTGTTTTATGTCGTCAACGAGTACTAATTATTTCAAAGTCTCTCTTTCAAGTTATCCGCGTTCCTTGTCACTACTATTACCGGTTTTTCTATTACTTGTTTTGTATTTTGAGGACGTTCGTGCCCAAATCTTCCCACGTTCAGATTTTTTCAAACTTTTGTTGCAGTTAGATAATGACCAACTCATTTCAGAATAGCAAACAAATTGGGGGCTCACGTGCTTCTTTCGGAGAAAAAGCATATTGAACACGTAGTGTTTTCAGAAGCTTTTTTCATTTTAGGCCAAATCGGCTTCATTGCTACCAGCAATAAAATGGAGAACTCTAGATAATGCCGAATTATTGATTTCACGCAAAAAGGCAGCTAATATCGTTTCTTCCAGGAAAAAAAACCTCACAGAAGGATAACTGTAAGACATGCATATCCGCATTCGCAGAAAAATTCCATCGCATTTGAGTAGAGATAGCAAAAGATTGAAACTTCTCACGCTTAAAATTTTCTGTTTTTTTTTTTTTAATAAAATGAAAATAACCAGTAAGAGAAGTGATCTAACGACAAACGTCTCGGGTCATAATAATAATAATAATAATAATAATAATCATTCTACCAAACGTCATGAAATTCTAACGAGCGGATCCATAGAAAACAGTTCATTTCCACTAAACCGTGCAGTCGAAATTTTCTGGTTAACTGCGCATGCATTGCATTTGACAGGGTTCTCAATCTTTCTCGATCCCAGAAAGGCAGGGAATTTTTCAATAGTATTACCTTTCTGATTACCTTCAATAAATACGATTTTTACACATAACAAACTGCTTAGTTGTTGAGACGGAAAAAACGCTTGCACAAGTTTCATTGAACAAAATAACATGATCGCTGTACAGGCGCCATGTTTGTTTTTCTTAAGGCTTATCCTGAGAAAACAGCCGACGTTTCGCGAGGTCACCCTTTTAGCCCTCGCAAAACGACGTCTGAGTAACGAGCGCAGAAATTCCATATTGATGACGTGCACTACCGAGATCTTGGTAGTGCTTCTGATTGGTTGAAAGAAAATTCCCTCGCGGCACAACCAATCAGAACCACTACCAAGATCTGGGTAGTGCACGTCATCAGTATGGAATTTCTGCGCTCGTTACTAAAGGGGCGACCTCGCGAAACGTCGGCTGTTTTCTCAGGCTTCTTAAGGTGATTCCATTCAATTGCATTGTGCATCCTTTCTGCGAATCATTTTTTGCGTGATTAGCGCGCGCACGAGCGCGCGCATGTTCAGAACTTGGTAGGTTTTCTATGAAAACTGAGTTGTTCAGAGAAATAAATGGTCGTTTTCTCCTAATCGAGTACGGTGACCCCCATTTTTTATTGTATAAACTCAATCAGGACAGTGTTCCCAGAGCAAAATAACAAAGTTAGCAAAATTTATGATCAGATTTTGCACAGTTTAAAAAATCCCTGCGAAAAAAGCCATTTAGGGTAAAGGACCGCAAATCAAGCTACCGTCGTCACCGTCTACTTTTTGAGTTTCCAGTAAATTTGAAGTTTTTCGGCCATGTTTTGCGTGACACAGATGACCATACATATTTACAAAGTCAACCTATTCATGAAATATCAATCTGCAGTGGAAATATTGAGCATGTTGGCTTCGCGTGTTTATTGCCTGAAAGCGCCTTTAAACACGGTATTCGTCAGCAGTATACCACTAAAACGACACGGTGAACCCCCATTTTTATTGCAAGTTTAGACCCTACATGACTTGTTGAATATTTTTGCCAAGTTTCATTACAAATTTATGGCAGATTCTTTTTCCGGGGAATCACCTTAAAGCTTTGTGTGCGCGCTAATTTATGTCAGCAGTACAAATCCTAGAGCGTGCGCAAACTGTGTTCAGACACCTAAGGTTATTCCCCTGTGTTGCATTGCGCATCCTTGCTGCGCACGTTTAGCGCGCTCTGTGAGCGGGCACGTCCAGGGCGCAATAGCTTTTCTAGGAGGCTAAGCTCACCAGACAAAAGAATAGTTATTTACTTAAACAAGCATGGGAACCATTCATCCCCTCTTTTTTCAAAGAAATAGAAAAAAAACATGTTCGACAACAAATTGATTACTTGAAACGCGTTACTCGCGGAGATAAAATAATGACCTCGAGAATACGCACGCGAGTAAGGTTTAAGTCAATTTCGTCTGATGCTTCGAGCATCTGCCACGAAACATCTACTAAATTGTTCCTTGTTATCGATAAATTATATCTTGTACATTGTTTCAAGATTTTCTTTAGATATGTACTTCCTGTACCTACGGAAAGTAGCGTCAACTGATAAAAAAACGTGTTTGTTAGGCGAAATTGCAAGGAATTATGGGGTAGCTTGACACGATGATATCTCGAAACGGACACGGGGACCTATTCTTTTTATTTTATATTTCAAAACATTGCACGATAGGTAACAACTTATGAAAGTTTGACAAAAATCGTGTGTTAAATTTTATTTCGGGGGAATGACAGTGCCTTTATAAATATTACAATCCCCACCACCACCATATTTGTCTATACTTCTTCCTCAGCTCGCACATAAGGCCACCAAAAAAGCCTTCTGGGGCAAATATAAGCCCAGGGCTTATTATCGGTATTTTACGGTAAAACTGCTACTGAAATGTCGCAACTGAACTGAGAACATGATGTACAACATGTTCTCTTACTCTTTTCTTGGAAACAAAGTGGTTGTCATGCAAAATGAAGAATGTTGCTCCTGTTTTCAATATTCAATGCACGTTGCCCTGTCATATTAACACGAAACTTTTCTCGGGTGACTTATTTTCTTAGCAGCCTCCATACAACAAAGACAAAGGACACAGCTGGTAAGTTTACAACATACATTTTGATGTCCTTTTATGAAAGGATGGAGTTCTTGACTGTAGCAAACTGGCATCTGGCAGAACTACAGTCTGAGACCGCCAGTGAGCAGTGGAGAGTTGTTGCTCGTATTGAAGTCCTTATTTAGCACATGGACTTTAAATTTGAGTACTGAAATACTCACAGCATAACCAAAACACCGTTTGCTTTCTAAATTTCAAAGATGTGGGTTCGAAGAGTACAATCTTATATTACAGCCTGCGGAAAAATTGCATACCATCCAAGAAATATCAATGCGTAACAAAACGTACTCGTCATCAGATTTCTATCAAAATACTAAATTTCGTGCCATGTTTAAGTTATCAAAAATGCGAAAGAAAACTTGAAGTTAGTGACGGTATGACCCCCAAAGGATCCTTTATGAAATGCATTGGTGTGCGTGAAAGCGGTTTCACAGGAATGCTTTACTGAAAAGTTTATTTCACTCAGTTTGAAATTTATCACAGTCTTTGTAATTGTAGAACAAGTCATGC
>Ga0126336_10000893_pt1 | contig 14086 bp, 7 predicted proteins | sample SidCmetagenome_FD_92530 | JGI IMG/M metagenome (GOLD analysis project Ga0126336, IMG submission 92530) | Coral microbial communities from El Islote,Puerto Morelos, Mexico - Siderastrea C C metagenome | ecosystem: Host-associated > Invertebrates > Cnidaria > Coral | place: El Islote,Puerto...
TAAAGATCCTTGATAACGGATGACATCCCTGAAGTAATTGATTAGCACTTCTTCCGAGTGCGCCATGTAGACGATTTCTGATGTTACGTGTGAACTTTCGAAGAATCGACTTCGTTCATCGAAAAAAAATCGTTATCTTTCAATCTATGTACAACAATACGTTTATCCAATTAAAGAAAGGAATGCGCACGTGAAGAATGCAATCTTCATTCCACGATCGTTCATGCGTGAAGCGCGTTGACTGTAACCAAACTGGACTAGACGGAGCAGTGATTTTGGGACCATAATGTTAGCATTTGAATTTTCTTTTCGTAAGGTTCAATTTTAAATTCTAATTTACTGGTTATGTTAAGCTTAGCTTAATGTGAAAACGCCGCTGAAAACTATTGTTGTGTTCCTTAGAAAGTTTAAATAACAAGTCAACCAAGCAAAATAACCCAGTATGTATTAAAATTTAACCAGGTAACATTAAACTGATAATAACTACAGTACATAACTTAAGTAAGGCAAAAATCTTTACACCCATGGTGGGAAAGAAGGAAGGAAACATACGTAAAACTTTCAACATGGCACCCCAATAACTGCGATACAAACAGTACTGTTTGGAACGAACTCACTGTTTGGAACGAACTCATCCGACTCTCGTCGGATGAAAACGCGTCCACTGAAGGATCACTAAAGCTCCAATAACGCCAGTAGAAAACGTTCGGAAAAGGGTCCATTAAACCCCCCCCCCGGAGACGCTGGTTGGGCATCAGTACAGCGTCGTTACAAACGGCGCCTTAACACGAGGAATTATCTTGCAAACATCAATTACTCGAACAGAATACGACTGTAACAACAAACAAACCAATTCCTCGATTTGCGATCCGACAACCCCTGGTCGATGGTCAGACAGGTCGTTGGTGTCCATCTCGAGAATAAAAACTGCGGTAGAAAGCGAGGAAACGACGCCAAGGTTTGTGCGTTGGTGCAATTTTCGCATCGTCTGCCCGCGGACTCCAACACAATAAGGCCGACAGTTAAAATACGCCTCAAGGAAAAACCCAAATAACCCACAAACAGGAGGCTCGAATAGGCAAAATTCCGACTAAAAGGAGAAAAAAAAAACAAGTCTTGATCCGTGGGTGACTTGAGACAACTGCGGATCAACTTGAACAATGGAGTGGGCTGAGAGCAATACCCAATACGTCCTCCCCACAATCCCCCGCTTCACGTAAATCCGTTTTAAACAGAAAATAATCAGAGGAAAGAGATAAAAACTCTATTTGTCATTTTCTCACATCCATAGGCCTCCTGGGGCATTAGGTCAGCAGTAAACTGAATAAAACAAAATGTGACATTGAAACTGCTGAAGTCAAACACCTTTACGCTATACACCCTATCACCGAAAAGAATGTGAGTAGCGTAGCCAATAAGATTGCAGCATCTGTGACACTGAATGCTTGTAGATTTATACTAATTTCATTTAGCATCATCTCTTGGTGGGTTTTGTATTTTAGGTTTTCGGGATCTGACCCTAATGATGTAGTTTTGGAGAAAAACCCAGCTTAGCATCAGCTACAGTTTGCTTAAAAAGCGAACAATGTTGCACCTCAGTGTTTGTCAATTCTCCGAGACCAGTGTTTGCCATAGGTTAGCACAAGTTGTTCAAATAAGCAAGGCATGTTGATTTTTTCCTGGATATATCGATGTGTGCGAAAGTGGAGAGCGTAGTCGTCGGCATAGTCAATCAAGGTGCTCCAGGCTTGAGAACAGCTTCCATCCTATCCCTCTTGATCCAGTCAGTTGACTTAAGGTATCTGAAGTACCACACAGACTTAACCAGAAAGCTGAATGATGTTCATAATGCTGGCTGGAATACCGAAGGCTCTGAAAATACTCAAAAGGTTGCCACTGTGTTTGCTCTTAATCGCCTTTATCAGATTACATTGCCACAAAAGTGCACTGCCCGATAATGTTCCCCATTTTCCTCTTTTCAATTTTGTCGTCCATTAATTTAATCAACTTACCTATCAGTAGAGGTTAATGTTAATTCTCTTTCCTTATAACAGAAAACCATTTTACTTAAAACGAGTTCTGAAAACGGCTCGCTATAGGTAAAACAAGTAACTGACGTCCGGTTTCTATATTCGAATCATAATACCGTAAAACATACTGAGTACAAGACACGGCCTGTTGTTTATGATGAACTGCCTTGAAGACTTGGTTGTTCTTATAGGCTGCTGTTATGATTATCGGATAATTTTTTGTTAAGGGAAAAAAAAAACGGAAGCTTCTAGAAAGTTAGCTTATTTGTTAGTAATCAAGCTTTGTTTAGCAAAGTCACATGCAGTGTAAATGTTGGAAAGTTCTAGAATTGCATGACTCAGCAATGCTTAAACTAGACAACTATGTTATGTACTAAAAATAGCTTGAACGAAAGTTCTAGAAATGCGCTTTACAAGTATAAATATTTGCTGTTAGTAATTAAGAGAGTCAGTTCCTTTTGCTAGGCTGCGGCTGAGAGCCGCAGGCCGCTAGTTATGTGATGTTAAGTGATTAAGTGCTGTGATACAAAGAAAGAAGATGAAGCAGTCGAGAAGTAGAAGAAGAAGAAGAAGAAGAAGAAGAAGAAGAAGAAGAAGAAGAAGAAGAAGGTGGTGATGATGATGATGACATATGATGAAGTTCAACCTCAAGCTCAAGCTCAAGCATCACATTCAAGTTAAGCGTCAGTCAAGAACAACGGAACCAGTAAGCTTACTGAATGAAATGATTTAGAGATTGTTCCTATTCTGTTGCCAATTATGTAACTCAATCTTAAGGTTAAGTGTCAGTTGCATCGCATTTTGTAATCCGTTTAGTCCTTTTTGGTTTCTGTAATTAAATTTTTGTGTTGATGTAGTTGCTCGCATTACTTATTTTGTTGCTTGTCCTTTATTCGTACCTGGGATTTACGTTCTTGTTTTATTTCCGAACACCGTCGTGTCGGTATATATGTAACACTGCTAACTTGAAAGAATTACATACTGCCAATATTGTTGTTGTTAAGCCCATGTTGCTTTGATGTTGAAAACACGTTGCTTGGTTTTTAATTGACACAAATTAAACTGGGTGGCAAATGGTGCGATTAATATATGAAATGCTCTTCGTTGAAAACTGCTCACGATTGAATTAAATGACAACTTGCAACGATTGGCTCTTTCAATTATTAGTATTTACCATAAAAGTTAATGGTGCCTTTGTTTTTGCGCGCTTTGATTGGGTACTCAGATTCGAAATCACATTTGCTATTTTTCTCAGAGTGAAAACGCGGTTGCTCAATTATCCGAAAAAAATTGATGCTAGAATGTAGAATATGACATAATTAAAAACTGGGCCGATTTTTGGCACCATTTTGTGCTTTTTTCACCTAGAAAAGCTCATTTTTGTTAAGGTGGCGCGCGGCTATTTATTAGCGCGGAGGTTCCATTTTGTAGATCGAATTTTCGGCAAGTAAGCGTTAACCGATTTCAGTGATCTTTGGTATTCTAAACAAAGAATGTTCGAGTTTTACAAAACTTTTATTTTTAGGGCAAACAAGTTCAACGATTACGAGAAGCAAGCGCTATTCCAAGACAACGCTTGTCATATACTTCCCAGGTCTTTTCAAAGAGGATTATCGTATTACCTTTAATTGAAAAGGAGGCACCAAAACCCTTAATAAATGAAAAGCCTAAACAAGATAATGAATTTTGCTACAAAGGGGGATCTCGAAACGGATACTGATCAGTGAAAAGCATCTGCGATAAGTTTTATGATAGCATGACCTTTCTCTCTCTTTTAGAATACTTCTAAAATTAAAGTCACTCAAGCTTTTATGGATTTTTTTTTTACATATAGACACTGTATAGAGGAAAAAGTTGAGGCAAACTACCTGTCTTAGATTTAAACAATGTCTCACCCAACGTGAAACCGACAGTTTCAGTCAGACACTCGCGAGCAGTATTGCATCCGATCTTTTGCAGTAATATAATCACTCTTATTTTTAAGGTGCATGTTGTCCTTTCCACATGTGGTATTTTCTTTTAGAGGGAAAGGAAACGTATCTGAGGCTTACATCTGATGAAAAACCTTTCCCTTTGTTATTTGTTCTTCATAGACTAGAAAAAGTAAACATATTGTGAAGCAACTTCTTGGAAGAAAAACAAAAACGGCACCTATTAAATAACCTGGCCGATGGTCTATTAAATCGTAATAGAAAACCTACCTCCTCTCGGTCTGGAAAACGTTCAGTAGCTTTTATAAACTGTAGCAACCGTGGAATGAAAACCTGGTCGACCAAACACTGAAGTAGACCAGGCAGTAGCCGATTTTGATATAAACGCCACTGAGCAATCTATCCGAACAAAAAAGAACAATCGAAAAGATAACGAGAAATGTCGACTTTCGATTACAGGTCAGTTCGCTTCAGCGCCACTCATTCCGATTTAGTGGCATTTCGTGATACTTGTCAACACCCGAACTCGATGAAAACCCAAAACGATAACCCGTTAAGTTTAGAGTGAGTTATAGATAAGCGACGTTTCTAGTTCATTCAAGCAAACAGCCAGTGGTCTGAGATGATTTGACAAGTCTTGACAGTTAAATGACAGGATATTGAAACATTGTAAAAACCAAGAAAGACGGCGTAAGAAAAAAAATGCATACAGTTAGAAGCCGAAAAAAAATGACAATAATAGCAATAAAGCTTTGTTTTAGAGTGACTTCCGTATTCCGATTCACATGACCAACCCGAACATTTTCGCAAAATTAGTGTGGGACAATTCGGAACAATTTGCGGCGCTGTACAGAATGCTATCGTTTTTTTAGAACACTTTTTGAAAGAATTTCGCGCCCGAAAAAAGGCCCCGAAAATATTTTTGGGCCCGAAGAGATTTCGGGTTTTTTTGAAAAACGAACATGAACCTATTCACGGGAGCTCCACTGTTTGGCTAGCCTATCTATATATATTAAATGAAAAAGCCTTCACAAAATAGACTTTTGTTGCAAAAGGGGATCTCGAAACGGATGCTGATCAGTGAAAAGCATCTGTCATTCGTCTCTCGAACATTATATTTTGAATTCACAATATTTGTGAAAACAGGCTGCATCAGTAGTAACGCAAAACAAATACGTTGTTCTCATTACCGATAAAGATTTTCCACCTACATAGAATAGAATAGAATAGAATAGAATAGAATAGAAAATAGAATAGTATGCAAACTTTTTTAACGTGTCGAAACTGTCTAGCAGGGTGAAATCCCCCTGCTAAAAGGGGACACCTATCTAACAATAAAAAGGTAACTGTAAGATAACTATAATAACAATGAAAATTATAAAATTAACTGTGACACATATAAAATAACTACAAAACTACATACATAAAAAATTTAAAATAATCTATTTATATTTACAAAGTCTAAGAATTGCATAGATGCTAGCCCATGCACCCATCTTGTAGAAAGCTCCATAGATACATTTTCTGTACGTTTTTTTTTTCCTTAAAGGGACACTACCACCAATTATTAGGTTAACTTTGAAAAACTAGGGGACATATTCTAATCAGTGGAAACCCAAAACTACTGCTTCAGTTTCGTTTCCACCTACATAGAATAGAATAGAATAGAATAGAATAGAATAGAATAGAATAGAATACAAACTTTATTAACCATGAGGGACTTAGGCCATGAAAAAAATTCGCAGCATGTATTCATTAAAAGCGTTATTTTACGCGAATCATTTCTGTCAGGGACTATTAGGGAAAAAGGGGCTCTATGTGGAAAAAAAATGAGGGCAAAGGGGAAGGGGGATAATGCAGTTTGTTGATGGAAGTCGGCCAAATCCTACCAGCCCCCTCTCCCCCATAAAACATGAACGGTTCCTTACACGGTCAACGAAGTCGTGCACTGTGCGCACTAGGTAAATGAACTGAGGTTAAAATGGAACAACTAATAAGTCAACAATTTTTATCGTCAAACCTTTTCCATCAAACCAATTTCAGTAAAGTATCACGCAGTATATTGAACTTTTATAAGCAGGGCGGAACCAGCCCTCTTCCCCTCCAATAAAACGTTGGGTATTTCAAATAGGCCGCTGATCTGTGGATACAAATTCGGATGGCTGAGAGCTTTTGAATATTGATGTGTAATGTCTCTGTTTACATAGCACGGAAAGCTTCAGATAAATTTCTTAAAATTCAAAGGAAAAATCGACAAAAATATTCTGAAGAAACAGTAGGAGACAGCTGTAAGGGAGTACTAGATGGGAAAGATGCATAAGGACAGTTTTTTCCAGGAGTTTTAGTAAGAGTTTAATTTATGCGGTGTCCGTGTTGCGGACGAGTTTTAAAATACAGCGTTTGGACCATTAGTAGGTAGCCATGCAATGCAGTGCATTTGTTAATAAGGTGATTACAAAATAATACCGTGGCAATGTGTTCTAAAACTTGCTGATTTCTAAAATGCTTGACATCATCTCTGTGTTACCATGGTGGCACTGACGTCAGTCAAACTTACTTTTTTAAAAAGGTTGTTCAATGTATAGTAAGTCCGTGAATTGGTTAGTGTGAACATGGGTTCTGCCATGCAGCCATTCAGTTTTGATGGTGTGCCCCTTAAAAATACAGGCAAGTGACCTTAAAGACCTAGTTCGTATAAATGTTTATTGTCAAAATAATTGCACTTAAAAAAGTGAATTGCAACCTTGTTACAAGGTACTTGTGAAGTCACAAAAATGCAAAGATTTACAAAGAATTGAGGACTGGGTATATATTTTTGAGAAAAATTTACAATTATACCATTAAAAAATCTTAAAAAGCTTTACAAACCATGAACAATTGAATAAGCTTGGCCTGTTGCTATGTCGGATAAGGCGAGAGTCAGGCTGCTAAAGAAAGTTTTCCATACTTTTCGAGCAAAACATGTTGCGGGTGAAGTTGTGGCCTGATGTTGCGCGAATTGACTATCTCTGTGCGCAACAAATTTTCGTGTTGCCAAACGTAGCAGTGAGGGTGCGGTTGTAAAACTAGCAACATTTTTCTGCAACGTAACTTGTTGCGCGACAGCCATGTTGGAGGACTCACGTGATCAAAATAGCGACCAAAAAAAAAAAAAAGGAAATCGTGCCTCCGATGCTGTTAAATTTTGGCGAAAATTTAAAATGTAGATACCTTGACAAAATTTCTGAGATCTGCTGTTGAGACAGGAATGGCTTCCACCCGTCGAATCGATGGATTTACTTTCGTATCTTGTACTGGATACAGGTTTTTATACGAACGAACAATTCAAAGCTTACAGAAGGCACCCATTACCTCAATCCATGAATTGAAGATTCTTGAAACAATGACTGCAATGCGTAATATTATTATTTTAAAAGCACTTGCGGTGCCCACTCTCAAGAAGGTAAACGCAGGGAGAACCCAACAAAGTGGTCCTCCAACATGGCGGACGGTAATTCAAGGTTCACGTGTCCGCACACACACTATACAATTGCAAGGCCTGTAGAAATCTCTACGCTCTCGTCTGGCTTTTTTGTTTTTGTTTTTGACGGCATCATAGAGCTCAGAAGTTGACCCAAATCGCTTTTCTGGAATTTTAGACGAACTCCTAGTGAAGCGCTTTTCATCTTGCTCTCTGGCCGCTGTTCTTCTGCCGCGTTTCCTCTTTTCCTGGGTGTTTTCTTCGTCGTGGTTCTGTATAGACAAACGGGAAGTATAGGCTAGAAACAATGTCAAATTTGTAAACTAAAAAAAATACTTTGTTGGATGTTAGTTTAACAGCAGTGGCTGTGGTCTTACTCAGTGTTAGTTCAGTGTACTATTGCTTTTAACATCATCAAACAATTTAAATAAGGGATGCACGGTCATTCTAGGCGACTTTCATTTTTATTATTCTACGTTCAGTGTTTGTTACTAGTATGATGAGGCAAATCTAAAGAGATTTGACCACGCTCGATAGCCATCGATGAGTGTTGCTGCTGGTTACATTTGAGTGTTTTTTTCAGTTTTAACTCATTGGCATTTGTTTTTGTGTTACGCTTCTCAACCACTGGCCACCGATCTGAATTTACCGCATCACCCAAGCAACAGCCGGCACTGAATATAAAATGTTGTCACACGACAATATCCTCTTTCTTTTCTCATTAACAACAAAGTAACATTGAAACGAACACGAATGCGACCGTACCCAGTGAGGCACAATGTTTATCAAAAGAGTCACGAATAAAGACAGTCGGAACCTTTCTGTTAGTAGAAGATGAACATCTGTTCAGCCTGTACACCAGCGGCTATGTTCACTTGTGAGCAGAGCAGTGCTCTACGTTTGGGTTGAAATTATACTCTTCAAGTTCGAGAAAACCAAGATAAAAGTTCAGAATGAAAATTACTACAGCTTTCTCTACTCTAGTTTTTTTGAAAGCGGATGACACTGATACGCGTGATTTCCTCATTCTCTCGTGTTAGTATTACATTTTTCTTGTCTTAGAAAGAGTATCCATTCCGTGCTGTTTTTTTTGTTTTGTTTTTGTGTCTAGAGGAAGAAGGGGGGGGGGAGGGGCTGATTCTGTTCTTTCATTTACGTCTTTAAGAGCATTAAAGCTATGAAGCCGGAGGAGTAGTCCAGCGCATTTTCCTTAAAAGTGCTCAAATATGATAAATTACGGCACGCTAGATTTCTCCAAAACGCAGGAAAACCGTCAAAATTAAATGTAGTTAAGAAATTAAAGTAATCAATCACGAACAATAGAATGGTAAAAAATGTCAAGACCAAAAAAAATTTTAAAAAAATCATGATCATGAAAAGTAAACAAACAAACAAAACTTGTAAAATGGATGCCTGTCGAAATACGGCTGCCCAGCTTGAAACATTAATTTCTCAGAACAAAGACAAGCCATTTTCCATTGGTGAATACCTTCTAGGATAGGTCACAAAGTTTAGCTCCTTTTACCTGGATATTAAAAACAATAAATATATATTAAGGAACGATTAAAGTCAGCGTGACATCACCTCTTTTTTCGGGAAATGTTTCCCAATACCCGAAGGACTTTGACACATTCCTGTGGCTTCATCGCAGTCAAGTTCTATGAACAAAAAGTGACAGCTGTGACTTCCTCACTGAGTGAGCTCTTTCTTTTTACTATTTGTGACGTCAGAGGGGGTTGTTTCCTTCGGTGACGTTTTTACGACTTGCAGATTTTGCTGAAGAATTTCGTTTTATATTCCACAATAAGAAATTGCGTGAAACTGGCAAGGCCTTCTGAACGAGCCGCTAATGCTTTTCAGCTGGGAAATGTTAGTCCAGATCTTTTTCACAAAGTAGCAAAGTTAAGACAGAAAAAATCACGGAAGGAAGCTCGAAACATTTGGGAAAACAGATGAAATGTTTTAACAGTCTGCCATCCTTAATGCTTCGTTGCTACAGCAACGACCTTTACGACAGAAGAACAACTGAGATAAATTGCTGGAAGGGCATTTTTACTCACTGGTAAATCTCAAGAACAAAAAGATGCTGGGCAAGAGAAGTTGTTCACCTTTGCAATGCATAACAGTTAGTGCAGACGCTTTTGTGATCTGCAGGAGCATTCCATGAGCCACCTTATAGCGGATTTGTCACCCATTTTTAGGATTCCTTCATCTTCTTCACTAAATAGCCCACCTCCCTCTTAGTGAAGATTCTCGTGAGCGTCGGTGCAGGTGCTATTAAAAAAAAAACAGAATTGTGCAGGTGCTTAAAAATAAAAACTTAGGTATGGTCAGTGGCTATTGGCAAGGTGGCACTACAGCCGGTCCTTAAAAGCTAATCCAGGCTGTCTAGTGCCAGTAATACAGTGACTGGGAGACCAATCCGTTCACTTTAAAGGCCAAAAGCGATTTTGCAATCAAAGGAACCCAAAATAGTGGTTTAGGTTTACAATGAAACCTGCATTAGGCGAACCCCATATTAAGCGGACAGCAGCTTAAGTTCCTAAATTTTCTTCCCATTTTCACGGAAACGAACCTGTATTCAGCGGACGCAGACACCAAAATCAAGCACTTTTTTTACGAAAAACCTGCATTAAGCAGACACTTCAAGTGTTTGCAGAAGGTATTTTTATGACATGGCATTACTATCTGCTTCGAAGAGTGCGTTATCCAGGTATTTTAGTAGTTCTACCTGGAAAGGCCAGTTGCGAAAGGTTTGCGATAAAGTATGTCAAGTGTGATGATCAATAAAGGTGGAGATATAAGAGGTCAATAATCAACTATAATTGTTTCCAAATTTATCAGAACCTGTCTCAAGAGGACACCCTGTATTATGAGGGCACTAGCGAGGGTTGTCTGCTTAATACAGGTTTCACTGTGTTTAAAATTACTCCACCAATTTGCTGAAACTATAATTCAGTGTGTTTGGCTGTGGATGGCTGCAGATGAAAATGGGTTGCAACTTGAAAAAAATAGGCTTAAGTTTTCAAGTTTCTCCCTTGTTTCTTGCAAAAATTGCCACAAACTGACTATGGTTTGTTCTCCCTTTGAGACGGTCGTTCCATTTCTTTCTCTTGAAATTTGAGGAACATTTCGTACGCGAGAAATGTGTTTAGCTTGAACTTCAGCACATTTTTCTCCCCAAGACGTGAAAATCCCCGTGACATAGCTCCTTTAAAACGTTGGTAGCTTACCGTCCGTGTCATCGTAATACATCTTCAAGGCAAATATTCCTTCTTCAAGATCTGAAAGAAATAAAAATGCAATGAAAGACAATGGCTAACACATCTCTATCGAAGAGAGTGACTCGATTTGTTAGATAGGGAGTTTATTCTACAGTAATTTAGCCTGAATGACTGGTATACACGATGCACGAAGACTCTTTTTTCCTGAAACCCGTTGAATTTATCATTGATGCCGTTTTTCTTTTTATTTATTAATTATATACAGTGATTTAGGCTGTACAAAGGAATACATGAAGACGATTTTTTGCTGAAATCCGTCAAATTTATCACTGGTGCCGTTTTTCTTTTGATTTGTTTAAGTCAAGAAGTTTATCTAAGCATAAACGCAAACACAACCAAATAGATCAGAAAAACAGCGCAATAAAAAGTGGTTTCCTTTCCCTTCGAACTTATCATCGGAGAAAATTAGAGACAATTCTTAAGCTGATGAGCAACAAGACGTAAGATGGATTTCGCGCTGACTACCAAAAGCTCAGTAAGTTACGTTGGATTTTTACGTGATGTTCGTATTCTCTTGGTCTTTGAGAAAGAACATTAATTTTTGTATTTTTGTTGTCCCATATAAAACTTTGGGTGCTTTGACATCGATAGATTGTTGACATCTGGTTTTCAAAAACTGTTTCATGCTGCAGAGGTTGTTTCAATTATATTCGCGGAACAACCTACTTTCGGACATGACTGGCAGACACCCAGAAAGTCTTGCCAAGTAGAGCGAAATAAAATAATCGCACGAAATCTATGCGTTCGTACAGCAAAATAAACTTGTCCGTATCTACTACTTTGTATGTAACTCGTCCCAGGTTTTCGTAAACACAGGTAACGCTGTCTAACATCTTTGAATCTGTTGAACTTTTTTTCCAGTGGCTCTGTGGCACAAGTTCGACTATAAAACGATATGCTTAAGTTGCGAGAGGCGTGTACGAAGGGGGTCAAAATGGCGGCAATAGTTCATTGTGACGAAGCTTAAAGAGAGCCAGTGCTTGTTTTTCGATAATTTTCAAGATTTTCCACATGCGCACAAAAATTTTGATGGTTGTCTTACGCGCCATCTCCTTCTTCAAGTAAAGACGACGTGTTTTAGCGTTATTTTTCTCATTCAAAAACTCGTTTGAAAGAGCCCTTTCATTGTTTCTGCTACTTATATTCAGTTTGTTTGTGGATTTCTGCCTCTTAGTACACACACATAAACTTTTCTTGGATGCTCAACAATAAGGTCAATAAGAAAGCTGGAATATCCAGTTTGTCACGAGTGTGGGACAAAGAAAAACTCTGAGTCCCCAAAGGGAATCGAGCCATGAAATCCGGGACACCGGTCGGGCGCTACTGGAAGGAAATGTGAATAGGTCAATGTGAATGGACATGACGGACAAGAAGATGGCACTAAATGAGTAGAGGTTATATATCGATTCTATTCACATTTTTTTTCGGATATCATATCAAAGTAAATGCTGTTCTTGTTCACATTTTGCAAGACGCAGTCTGTAAGTCAAGCGCGATTATGAACCTTCGGTCTCTCACTAGGCAGGCTGGTTTCCAAACCCGGCTCTATGAAAATAAATATGAAGCATTTTGAGCTCGGAAAAGCTAGGGAAAAGAGCAATAACTCACCTGACATTCTTCTGTCTTCTTTCATGGGCGATGGACTTCTTGTTTTTGAGGACGAGGGTGCTCTCATTTTCTTCAGTTCATTTTTCCATTTTTCAGATGTGAAATCTGCTGCAATTTTCACACGGCAATCGTCGTGAGGACCAGGTTGGAGAGGTCGCTCTTTTTCTTTGTCGGACCAGTGCCAGTGACTCGCGGCTTTTAATTCAGCCTGAAAGTTAAATTCCTCAGGGGTGTTGGGATAGTGGTCTTTCATGTAGATTATAACGGCTTGCACCAGTGTGCTGACGTTCATCAGGGACATTCCTCCGCGACACTTTTCGACAGTTGTCTTTTCCCATTTTAGAGATCTTAGGTCCTCTTTCAGTTTTTCGCGAGAGATTTGTTCTTTGTCAGACAGTTTGGATGCCCTTTCAGCCTATGGTTTCAAAGCACAGGTATACATAGTAAGGACATACAAATTACATTTGCACATTAGGAAAGTGCTGCGAGACGTGAGATATGACACCTCGCCGACAACTGTGTCAGGCCTTGAAGCCCGTCTTCTGGACCCAGAGTGATTAAAGCACTAACGGTCGAGTTTTTATTTAGTCCGAGATCATTTATAACAAAAACTAGTGTTTATCTTTAACAAGTGTGGTAATAAGGAGTGATAATTTACATCCTTTCAAAACAAAAATGATAACAAATGAATAGACATGCTCCGTTTCTCTATTCAGTTTAAAGCTGAGACGACACAGGCATCATTTTGTAGAATTTTTGCGTGTGAATGACTCACTAATTACTTACGTTTAATTCAATTACTTACGTTTAATTCAACCTGGCAGACTCCTTCAAACTTAGGATGGACTACAAGGGTGTCTGATTTGGCAATGTCAGTTTTCCATAGACAGACGTTTGGACTTGACCTGGTGCTGTGTCTTGATGGAAATTGATCGAGAGGATAATACAAGTCTGGATTAGTGACCAGCCAAACTGCAAGTGAAAGCAAATACAGACAGTGTACCCTCTAAAAAAACGTTGTCATTTCTGTGCCCTACAGCGAATATTTTAGTGTTTCCAATAAGGACTCATGACACAACTAATGTTAAATGTGAGTTAAAAGGAAGAAAGATTGGTGCCACATTCGATTTGCTGCAGACAGGTGAAGATAAAACATCGGGGTCCTTTTTAAAGCGAATTTCAAGACGACATTAAGTTAACTCATTCGAACTGAACGAGGAATATATCCCATTGAAGTCACTGTTGTAAAACTAAAAGCAATTTTTGAAACACTGTTCAGTAGTGTACCTTCGTGAGGGTTGTGTTGTACATCAAATGATGGACACTCTTCTGTTCCAGCCCTATAAACAATTTCCTTTTTGCTTCGCGACATCTCTTATTTACCTTGAGAATTTAAAAGAGAGCAAATGTAATCAGTTAAGACGTTATTCCTCAGGGAAGAGTGATGTTAGCTTTATTGCAATTACTACTTTTAAAGCTTAGTTAAACATTTCAGGATACAAATTAGCGAGAAAAGTTTAACACAGCGTTTTGATGTCGCCATGGCATCATTTTCAAGTGACAAATTAAAATTCCAATATATACAGTGTGGGTTCATAAAACTAACAATATGTAACATATTAAGCATTGTAAGTGTGTGTGCGTGGTAAGTATGTCTAAACAAACAGTTTTGCGAGGATGGAGTCCGATGGCGTGTTCAGGCTAGGCTTCTCTTTTTTATGAACAACATCTCACAAATTAAACAGTCTAGTTTTCCGTTGCATTTCTTGAGGA
>Ga0126336_10000894_pt1 | contig 14082 bp, 2 predicted proteins | sample SidCmetagenome_FD_92530 | JGI IMG/M metagenome (GOLD analysis project Ga0126336, IMG submission 92530) | Coral microbial communities from El Islote,Puerto Morelos, Mexico - Siderastrea C C metagenome | ecosystem: Host-associated > Invertebrates > Cnidaria > Coral | place: El Islote,Puerto...
AGCCAAACAAATGCGATTTTTGTACTTTACTTATAATGTTGTACTTCTGCACAGAAAATGAAAGAAATCTATTTTCCATCGAAAATCGACCGGTCGGTTTTTACACGGAATGCCTCTTAAATTGTACGTTTCTTCGCTGTGCTTTGGATATCATTGAGATAATTACTTATATTCTAGGTCGTTAAACTTTTTTTTCTTAACCCGCCTATCTTTTAGTCATAAAGGGTTGCTTTTCCGAAAAAATGTCGGAAAATCATCAAAAATAACAGTTTTTTCTTCACAATTTTTCAAACACTAGAAAATCTCAAAATTCCATTTAAATGTTCTATAAACACATTTTTCTATAACCCTCGGACATGCTCTATCCATTTATACCTTTTCCATGTTTAAGCTACTATGTTGTGTTTGTTGCATTTTAACTTCAACTTTCCCACCTCTTTTTTCAACTTGACGAAGTGGCAAAGTAGTTCCTAAAAAAAAATTGCTGAAAAATTGAGTTGGACGCTAGAGACACGCCGTTTACATTTAACTAAAGTCTAAAGAGTTGCTTAATATATCCAGAAAATTTCCGCTTCACAGGTGCACAGTTTGATGACTTAATATACGCATGAACTTGAACAACCCCAGGGGTCATCAGAAAGGGCGATTTGCTCTTGGAGAGGACCTAAAAGTGGCAGTTTTGGAGATACCACCTCTCACTCAAAACACCTTCTCTGTCAATGCAGCTTTGACATGTCATAGCCAATACGTCAAGCTATGCCATGTTTAAAACTGACAAGAAAATGATAAAGTTACACCGATCTAATGCTCAGATAAATTTTGATTTAAAAAAATAACAAATGACACTTTTTCATTTTCAGCTATAATTATGCTTCCATCAAAAGGATTTTGGGGTTATCGCTTGAGAAATTTCCCGGACACCTTATGTCTTGCTATGTAAACATATAAATAATTTCGGGATTTTTCAACTCAAAACTATACCAGATATTTCACCTTTAAACCCGAAATTTTCGCATTTTTGGTGTCGGAAAATCAACTCCCAACTTCAGCACTTATATCTTTGCTTGATTTTGGCCGTTTGTAATCAAATAAGTTTCATTTTAAAGAGAACAAGAAATTAAACAAGTTGTTGATGTATTAACTGTTAACCCGGCACTCTTTTTGAGAAAACAATGATAAACGACAAAAATGTCCGAAATTCAACACTACCATCGTCACTTACTTGGAATGCTTTTAAATTGAACTGCGTAAGAGATAAAAATACCAAACTTGGTGATTGGCCTCAAATGGACCTGGGCTTTCTATCAGAGTGAAAATAACTTAACAGTTTTTTCTAAATCAGCAAGTTTTGGCATGTCCAAGTTCTAACACTTTTATATGAAAATAACACCCTTGAAACGTTGTTGAAGCCAAAAAAACACACGTCCTTCACAATTTGGTAGTTCTATTAAGTCCAACCCTATTACATTAGCCAAAAAAAATTGATAATGAAAGACGTTTCTTGAGGAGATAAATTTGCAGGATTCGAAACTTTGGGTGTACCTCATAGAAAATTCACAAAAAATTCCATTTTCCGTATTTTTCTCTGAGTTTTTAATATCTCTCTTTTAAAGAACTTTTCTCACTTTTGGCGGCTTAAGTATTCGTCTTGTTGAAATTCAGCTGAGAACATTTAACCCAAACATTGCTGTTTTTCAAAAAGGCGTTTTCGCAAAGAAAAAATGGATGCCAACTTCAACTTACCATAACCTAATAACCAAACAAGATAATGGCGTTCAAAGATGTTGAGTTAAGGATCTATCATCTTATAATAAGCCTGCAGTATCTCATAAGAAATTATTAAAATGAACTAGAGATATTTCTGAAAAAAGTAGGTCACTATCATTTCTGTCACAAATTGCAATACCTCTCTTTAAAAAATCGTGATAAATTTTAATTTCACTTTTTTGTTTCCTTTTTAATATATTAACACTCTTATACATTACGTAGACGTCTGAGTAATTTTTTTGGTTTTTTGCCTTAATCGTTTTGGAGTTACTGAAGCCTATTTTTGTATCCAATGTTCAAAAATGACGCTATTTTGAGAAAACAAGGTACTCAAAGTTTTTTGGCGATGTTGAAAACAAAAATTCAGTTAAGACCGTCTTCTTAGAGCACATTATAGCTCTTTAACAAGACAATAACATACTGAAAGCTCTTTTCAAAATATTTAATTTGTAAAAAGTTACAAGTTTTCAAACTTAGAGTGATAGTAACATCTTTTTAACAGAACTTGGCTGAGAAGTTTGATTGCCAATATCTTGACAACAAATAGAGATAAAATCACCTCGTTTCAACAGACAATAGACCCATGCAATAAAAAAAGTGTTGTAAGATACAAGAAGAGATCTTGAATACTGTCAAAGTTAGAGATGTCTATTTCGCCACATACACCAGAGCTTATGTGTAGGTAACTTCAAATGAGAGATGTCGGCAAATCAACAGTGTTGGGGTTAAGTAATAGTTAAGCTAGATTTTCGTCCTAAAGCAATAGTTTTGTTGGCATTAGCTTAAAATTCATACCTAACATGATTTTATTCATTAACCCCAACGACTTCATAAAAAACCTGAACATATATAGAGAAAAGTGTCGGTAAATCAACTGCCATGACTACATGCAGTAGTTACCAAGACATCCTTCTTGGTGAGTAGTCGTGTCTTTTTTGCTCTACATTTTATGCTATTTTGCACTCTTAAAACACTATGTACAAGCAATTTAACTATCCAGAGAGTCTTATAAGGCTCTTCTGCCACTGCCGGACGTGTTTGAATTCTAACTTATCAAATTGTTTGTACATGGTAAGCGTGGGAACTTAAGGGTGCTCTGTCTTACTATTAGTGTTATTTGTAAGCCATTTTCACGACACTTGAGGTTCTTTTTCGCCAATATCTATGTACTAGGCACTGCAAGGATGCCAATGAAACAAGTTTTGTGAAAATTGGTTGAAACTGTCCGAAGTTATGACGTATTTTTAGTGTAATTTTTAATCGCTAATAACTTTGCCAATACATCAGCTAAGGACGCTTGGTTTACTGCAAAAGATACTATGCGAAGTGCTTGTTCTGAATCTAAAATGTCGTGCAAATCCGTTGAATTGCTGCAAAGTTATTAACGATTGAAGATTTTACCAAGATGGCGGACACTAAAGTCATGTAGCATAAAAACGAGGCTACACTTTAACCGCTTATAACTTTTAAGGGTTTTCACATTAAATAGTGAAACTTACAGAGGACATTCTATGTCTATCGACCTACCTCTTTATGGGTCGGTCTTTACGTAGCTCTTTTGCTTTTCCAGTTATTCCATGTTAAATGTTTGATTTTTAATCGCTAATAACTTTGCAAATACATTAGCAAAGGACGCCCGGTTTGTTGCAAAAGATACTGTGTGAAGTGCTTGTTCTGAATCTAAATTTTGGTGCAAATCCGTTGAATCGCTGCAAAGTTATTAACGATTGAAGATTTTTCCAAGATGGCGGACACTAAAGTCATGTAGCATGAAAACGAGGCTACGCTTTAACCGCTTATAACTTTTAAGGGTTTTCACATTAAATGCTAAAACTTACAGAGGATGTTCTACGTCTATAGACCTACCTCTGCATTTGTCGTTATTTATCTGGCTCTTTTTCATTGCCAGTTATTCCATGTTGAATGTTTGATTTTCAATCGCTAATAACTTTGCAAATACTTGAGCTAAGGACACACGGTTTCTTGAAAAAGATACTATGGAAAGTGATTGGTGGGAGCCTAAAATGTGTTGCAAATCGGTTGAATTGCTTCAAAGTTATTAACAACTGAAGACTTTTCCAAATGGGAAATGTCGACAAATCAACAATGTTGGGGTTAAGTAATAGTTAGGCTGTATTTTCGTACTAAAGCAATAGTTTTGTTGGCATTAGCTTAACATTCATACCTAACACGATTTTATTCACTAACCCCAGCAATTTCGTGAAAAACCTGAACATATATAGAGACAAGTGTCGGGAAATCAACTGCCAAGACATCCTTCTTGGTGAGTAGACGTGTCTTTTTTTCTCTACATTTTATGCTTTTTACACCCTTAAAACACTATGTACAAGCAACTGAACTATCCAGAGGGTCCTATGAGGCTCTTCTTCTATTACCGGACGTGTTTGAATTCAAACTTATCAAATTGTTTGTACATGGTAAGCGTGGGAACTTAAGGGTGCTCTGTCTCACTATTATTGTTATTCGTAAGCCATTTTCACAACACTGGCCCCTTAGCAGTGCCAGTTATTTCATGTTGAATGCTTGAATTTCAACAGCTAATAACTTTGCAAATATGTACGCTAGCATTACCAGGATTCTTTGTTAATAAACTAGTATGCATGTTACGTAAGCGTGCCCCATTTCCTGTGATTTAAATTTATCATTGCAAAGTTATTCGCTGTCGAAGATGTATGTGTGTGTTTATAGCTAGGGATTTATTTTAATTAAATAGCGATAAAGATACGAGGAGATCTGTTTCGACATGCGAAGGAAGCGAAAAGCAAAGAAAAAACCCCTGACCGTGGTGCAAACCCAAGAGGCCGCAATGACATCTGACCCACTCTCAGAGCAATCATCACCAACCTCACTGGAGATCCAAGTGTCCACATCTAGCCCACATGCTGAACAAGGACCTGTTACTTTGGATAAAACGCCGACCGTAGTGGAAACCCAAGAGGCCACATCCACATCTGACTCGCTTCCAAAGCAATCATCACCAACCTCAGTGGAAACCCAAGCATCCTCATGTAGCCAAAACCCTGAAGAAGGACCTGTAACTATGGATAGCCTTCTTACTATGCTACAGAGTAGAGTGGAACGAGCAAAAGCATCAGCAAAGGCGAAAGCCAAAGGGTACAAACGTACCAAACTACAACTGCAAGAAGCTTACCACACGGCAAAAATCTATGGTGAAGCAGCCTATCAGCTTGGACTCTGGACGCTGGTCAACTTGACTGACGTGCATGTCGAAGCCATTAAACGATTACACTTTCTTGAACATGGAAAAGAGCTTGATGTGAATTCTACGTTGCCCATTGCTGAAGATGAGGTCAAGGAGGTGCAAGATCTGCTAAGAAACGAGTTACCAAAGTCAGATGAAGTGGAAAAGGAAGAGACTACCCCCATACTAGACAAACTGCTTAATACCAGGACACAGTCCACACTCACTGATGTGTCCTTCCTAGAGTTGGATGCAGATCCATGGGAAAGAACCCAGAGACTAGCAGTAGCCACAGAAGAGGCCGGAGGTCCATCAACAAGCGGTGACGGGGACCAAGAAGCGTTAGAAACGACTGAAACAACTTTAGATAAAGAACTGGCAGAACCACCAACAACCGTTGAGCAAAAAGACTCCGAAAAACCAACAGAAGAGAACGAAGAGGAAGAGGTAGACGAAGAAGTGCCACGTAAGGTTAAGACCAAAAGGCAGAGCAAAAGACCTCGACAAAAGGTTAAAGCCAAAGCCAAAACCAAAAAAGACCAGAAGATTAAGAATCTACGGAAGCATGACAAGCCTCTACAGTGCCCGATCTGCAAAACAATGCAAACAAAGCTGCCGCGGCATATTATTCTTAAGCACTGCAGAAAGAACCAGCATCTCCCAATAGCGAGAGTTCAGCCACTGGTAGAAATGGCAAAGCACGTAGACAGTACAAGAGGGAAGAAACAGGTCACAGTGGAAAAAGACCAGATAAAACAAGCTCCCGGGAGAGCAAGAAAAATCTGTACACTATGTGACAAAGTTGTTCTGTACCTTTCCACACATCTCCAGCGGACTCACAAACTAGAAAGGGAATCATCACAATATCAGTTCGCGATTAGGAAAAGTCGGAAGTACAAAGGGGCCAGCGAAGAACTTAAGTGGGACAAGACTATCCTTTCGGCGAAGAAGAGGAAAGCCCAAGTGAATGAAGACGATTATGACAACGACTTAGTACCACTACGCAAGAAGAAACCATCTGTCGGCCTGGTGCTCCTGGCAGAAGAGCTTGAGGACTCTCAAGATTCCAGCGATGAAGAATTTCGTATGCCTTATCCTTATGAGCACTCAGAAGAAGATCGTGAAATTCTCCATCCTACTCCACAAAAGGGAAAGACATCGATAATGTCAAGACCACATCACACAAGCCGAGATCAAAATGAGGGCAACGGTCGACAGCCCGATGAGGCAAGTGAAGATGAATACGAGGGTAATGAAGCCGATGACGATGATGACGAAGACTGGGATAGCAACGAAGAAGACGAGTCGTTATCAGAAGAGGACGAAACCTGGATAAGCTGGTATCAGAAAAAAAAAACGGCCATTGATGACCGCAATCAGTTTCTCCAAAGCTTTTGTGAACACCTCGAAAGTCTTCACGGTGGCCATCTCAAGACCAAGCACGCTATCCATCATGCGCAGAATGTGCGCAAGATCTTAGAAGAGCTGGATCCGAAAGCACATGATATTAAGTGCCTATTCATAGAGGGAGGAGTAGATGTCTGCAAAAAGTGGGCGCAGCCAATGTTAGATGCCAAGAAGATGCGACCGGGCACAGTCAAGTCGTACTTGACGTCGCTGGCGAAATTTTTTCATTTCTTGGAGGACGCGTATGACAGGGGCGTAAAGACCTTGCCCAACATTGGCAAAGAATTGAAGATCAAGTTGCACGCAATGGAGAAGCGCGCTAGAGCATGGGGATCTTCAATTTCGCGTCTTTATGACACAGAGAGGTGGGAACAAATTCTAGAAGATTCAAGAAATGCCATTCCACCAGAAGACGCGAAGCACATAAATGACGCAAAGCCTGCTGTTCAAGCTAAAAAGCTTCTTATCAAGTCTTCCGGCATGGCCATGAATGAGAAGCAGTTCGTCTGCATTCGAGACTACTTGATATCCAGGCTAACTCTAGAAAATGGCCAAAGACCTGGCCCGTTGGAAACTGCCAAACTTCGAGACTTTGAAACCGCCGAATCCGATGGTAAAGGTGGCTATGTTATGTATGTGGCCCAACACAAGACCTCAAAAGCAGGACGAGCACCGCTCTCAATGAACACGTCACTACGTAACATGATTATGCTGTATGTGAAACATGTACGCCCATTATTTGCAAAGAAGACAGTCAAAGAACTCTTTGTTACCAGATCTGGGCACGAATTTGATGGTACCATCGGGAAGAGAGTTACCGCTTGGTGGAGGAAGGCCCGGGGCAAAAAAGTAACAAGTACGGCTTTGAGAAAGATGACGGCCTCCACACTACACGACGCGGACCCCGTGGACAAGCGAAAAGTACATAAGCATATGTGCCACAAAGAGTCGACTGCAGATAAATACTATATGACAGCAGCCAGAACCAGAGTGGCCCTGGAAAGTCATCAAATCATAAGACGCAATCTCGGTCTGGACAGTAAAGAGGAGGAAGAAGTCAAAGGGGGAAAAGAACAGAAGATGGAAGAGCGAGAGGACCAAGGAGAGGAGGAGGAAGAACAACAGGAGAGCGAAGAGCAAGAGGAGGAAGGTCAGGAGGAGGAGGAAGAACAGGAAAGCGAAGAGCAAGAGGAACAGGGTCAGGAGGAGGAAGAAGAACAGGAGAACGAAGAGCAAGAGGACGATGGTCAGGACGAATATGTGCCAGACGAAGACAGCACTTTTTTATCGAGAGAGCAACTCGATGACATTGACCTACTCTTTGCTGATGAAATTGTGAAAAATGCAAAACTCACCTTTCAAGACGTTAGGAACGGCATGAGTGAAAGTCTCAACCTGTCTATGTTAGTCAACCAAAAGGTAATGGTAAAGAAGGTGTACAGGCGAATTAAGTACCTACAAACCAAACGTACACCAAAAGCCATTTTTGCCCTTCAACATCGTGACCCACAAGAAGCGTCCCGACAGTGGTTTGAAGAGCACCACTCACCTTCCCTAACAAGTACACGCAGCAAGCGGGAAGCGTGGCCGGAAGAAGATGTCCAACTAATTCAAGACGTATTTGCAAAATACGACACGAGGCCATCCAAAAAGGATATCTTAAAGATTTTCCTTCAACATCCCGAATTGGAAGAAATCAAAAGGCGGAAAGGGTCAGAAAAGTGCTATAACAAAGTCAAAAACATCTTCAGGGCAGGGAAGATGTAAAAACGTCACAAGCTTCTTTGACATTGTGTTGCTGTAAAAAAAATTTTAAAAAAACAAAAAACAAACAAGCAAAGGGAATTGGGGGGACCAGGAAACCGCAAAAGAACATCACTTGAAAATCCTGGCAACAATGAGTGGGGTTGGTTACCCTATGACACCCCTTACATGTCTCACAAACAAACCTCCAAGGCATTGGCAAACATGCTGATTTGTCAGGGATAAAACATGAGCTGGGGTAACCAATCCCTGGGGAGTGCCCCACAAATTGATGCATTGTTTTGACCAGATGTCTGTGAATAACACATCCAAATACATCGCCCTTCAACTGCAAGTGCTCTATTATACCCTATTGCAAGTCTTCACCAAGAAATGGACTTGGTCCCCCATCCTGGCAACAATGAGTCGAGTTGGTTACTCGATGATACCCCCTGAATGACTTGAAAATCAAGTCACAGGATAATACCTTTGTCTCTTGTTGTGATGATCATTAATTGAGACAAAGGGGGGACCAGGAAACCAACATCATCCCTTCTAATGCAAGAAATAAGTGAAATGCACATATTGTGAGAGCCTAACGGGCGCCACGTCGGACGAAAATCCATTACTGAAACACCTTCATTTGTCATTAGTTGAAATTGTCTCCAACATTGAAGAAGAGAACTGCATTCAAAACGCCTGTCCTGCACTTGTCTACAGCATCCGAGGAACCATTTGACGAACTATGAGGAACCATTTGACATGTTCTGTCTTGCACTTCTAAGCATCTTCAAATAAAATGAAAATTTTATTGTCAATTTATTGTCTGTAAGGTCATGACAAACTTCTTTATAAACTTTCTGTGCCACACTTACCCTCATGCAGCTAAGAATGCTTCCCTAATAATTTCCACATGCTCAACACCTACAAAAAAGTTAAAACCAACGTTAACTAGATCAAAACATTGGAAACGTAGTTTTCTCACCAATTTCTTTTTAAAAATGCAACAAAAAAGCTTGATGATTAGCCGACACTTTCACATCAGAAAACAAGGCAGCTAAAAAATTCAGATTTAACAACAAAACAAAATAAATTGTACCAAGAAATGCAACAACCGCTCTTCTTTCTTAACCCTAGGAGCTATAGTCATTAGACCTCCATTTTCCACGACGTAACTAACTTTAAAATTAACCTTCCCAAAAACTGTCAGAAAATCAACAAGCCGAGAAAACGCACTGTCGGAAAATCAACATACAGTCGGAAAATCAACAACAGATGTCCGAATATCAACATAAAATGTCGGCATATCATCAATTGAGTCGGAAAATCAACAAAACTGTCCAAATATCAACAAGGAATATAACCCTAACCCTAACCTAACCCTAACCCTAACCCTAACCCTAACCCTAATTGGCTCGCTGGTCAACAATCCGCCTACCTGTTACCCTCGATTTTTTGACCCTTTATTTAAAATACTTCCTGGCGCTCAAATAAAGCCAAATTTGGAAGTTATGTACATTTTTGGCTGCTCTAGAGGATAGGGGGGGTCGATCATGTTTTTTTACGGAAAAAATTTGAGTTTTTTGTCCTTGAAGTTCATTTCGTAGGCGCATCAACAAAATTCTTGTAATTGGACTTAAAAATCGCTCAGGACTCGGATTTTCAGGATTCAGCGGTTGCGAATCATACCCTCTCTTCACAACCTAATTACAACACTTACCCTCATATTTTTTTTTCCAATTTTTCAACTTTTCAAATTTGTCAGGTAGAGTTGCATGTCGACTAGGGTATCTGAAGCTCGAAAACGTGCATTCACCTGTTTTTTGAGGGGTGAACTGACTGGGAAATTCGTGTAAATTCGGGATTGCAAGGGTAACATTTCAAAAAATTCTCAAAATTTTTAGATTGTTTGGTGCACGTTCCCTGCAAGTTTCATCTTTTTTGGACGTAACTGACATGATTTATAACTGTTTAAAGTTAAATGGTGCATCTTGAAAGTGCGTAGGTTCAACAACGAGACCTTTAACCTTGCTTTATTCTTGGAGATTATAATGAACTGGTTTGAGACTTCCACATATTATGCACCTTGTTACGTAGTTTACGAATATTGTTTTGTTTTTGCTTACCCTTGCTTTCTTTTTTCATTTTTGGCGTGCAAATGTGAAAGGTAGGCATATCAACCAAAACTGGTTACTTTTTTTAAAATGCTGTATTTTTGTCAAAACCAAGTCTATGACCCCCAGGTTTTAGTATGTGACGTGTTAATAGCCAATAATTTGTTCTATGTCCGTTTTATTTAGTTTTTTTAAGGTCTTCACCTTATTTTTGTGTGCCAAAACCTTCCCCTCTTATTTGCCGTCTGGATCAGCCAAAAAACGTTTTGCTGTCTTTAATGAAGAAAATCACCCTGTTAATAACATTTTAATAGCTAAAAAATCATATCACACATAAGAACAATGTTATTTCTATATATATACCAAATTTTAAGGAAAACGCTAAAATTTTGAAAAAGTTATAAAAGAAATAATTTAAGGTACATTTCAGTGACACAACAAGAAGTTGGTACTCAAGACAAGCTTTGGACTGGTGAGTACACACTTTCTGTGCTCCGTCTTTTTTGCTTATTTTTCACATCTTAACGACCATGCACGAGCAAACCAACTGTCAGAAACATGATGTAAGGTCCTTGTGCATCTCTGGAAAGCATCTTTGGTTCACAAAAGTGTTTGCTTTTGCATAGGTCAAAGATTAAAGTTAATGCCATCCTTATACAGCTTACTTAAAAATGTGCATGTTTTTTGAGTGGTTTTCACGACACTTGAAGGCTTTCAATGCTCATGGCTAGTTAAATGACCGTTCAAGGATGCTTTTGGTCCAAGTTTCGTGAAAATAGCTTGTTTTATTAAGGAGATATTAGACATGCATAATTAATGAGGGGCCAAATTTCAACCATTAATAACCTAACAAATTCATGCTCATATGTTGATCTTAATATCAATCGAGTTTGGCCCTGATGTGATTAACATGTCATGCAAATCTTAGAAATATAACTTAAATCCTCGCAAAGTTATTAACGGTTGAAATTTTTCCAAGATGGCGGACGCTTAGCATGAAAGTGAGGCTACACTTTAACTCTCAATAACTTTGAACAGATTTTATGTCCAGATTTGAAACTAACAAGATATATTTCATATGTTGAGTGCTATCTGTACGCTAAGCATGGCTATCGTGGATACACATTTATGCCTGTTATTCTTATTTTGAGATGCTGCACTTTAACTCTCAGTAACTCTTGAAAGATTTTATGTCTGGAGTTGACACTTACAAGACTTAAAGAATGTGTTAGGACGTATTCGCATGCCAAGCATGATTACCGTGAGTTTTATCGTGCACCTGTACTTTGATGTTAAGTGTTCTATATGTGAGGCTACAGTTTGACCCTCAATAACTATTGAACAGTCTTATGTCCGAAAGTAAAACTTACAGGACTCGTTGAAAACCTAGCAGCTATTGGCATGCTGTGCGTGGTTATTGTCTGTTCTAAAGTGCGCCTCTTATTTTATGTTAAGTGTCCCATTGGAAGCTACCTTAAGAATTATTTAGGGGTTAGGGTCCTGCCCCAGCCGATATATGTAGCCCCGTGTTGGACCTTAGACCGTCTTATGGTAACTTACAGCGTTGTGAGCGTTACAACATGCGTACCCTTAAGTCACTGAGAGAAGAGCTCACCAAGGTCATGAATGGAGATGAAGATGCAGCCGAGGACTTGGGCTTGGAAAGCAAATGGGTGGACTCTTGTAACATAGCTAATGTAAGTCTCCGAGAGTTAAAGGCAGAGCACAATCGTTTCAGTCTGATGGTTCCAGCGGCAAAATTTTTGGGAATGGGCATTCTAGAAAAGACAGCACAGTCGTGCCTGAATTACATTGCAGTTTTAGCGCAGGGTTTCCATAACGCAAAGCTTCCCCCAGTTGTTGTTTCGCCAGACGAAACAGCTGAAATAGCTGACGCGCTTATCGACGAACTGGAGCAAGGCATTCTAAAGGTTCCAAAGGCTGTACAGCGGTCAGATGAGACAGATGATGATGATCATGGTGCTTCAGCTAATAACGAGCAGGAGCAAAGAAGTCTCTGCGAGCAGGAAATTCCCCAGAACCCGGTAATGGAACAGGGGCGAGGCAGTCCATTTGAGCCACAATACACCTCGACCCCAGCAACAGTGTCAGAGCCTACTTCATATTCGGGCACTCCTACAATGGATGAAGATGGCAGACGAAAGAGGAAAACCCCTGGGCGAAAATCAAAGAGGAGGATTGGAAGCAACTCACCTGTGGCAGAAACTCCCCAGAACCCAGACAATGAAGCCAGGCCCAGTGCTTCTTCACATATTGTGATATCGGATGAGGAGGACGATCAAACATCCAACATGGAAAAACAAACCAGTCTCCTCGTGGCAGAAACTCCCCAGCCCGTACATATGGAAGCAGGGCCCAGTTCTCGTTCACATACTGCACCACCAGATGAGGAGGATGGTCAAACATCCAGGGCCCAAACCAGTCTCGTTGTGACAGAAACTCCTCAGCCCACAGATCAAGAAGCAGGGCCCAGTTTGCAATCAGCTACTGCAGCACCAGATGGAGATGGTCGCGGAAAGAAGGGAGGTGACGGCACGAAACCCAAGAAAAGGGTCCATTACACCAAACGAAAGTGCCCCCTCTGTAAAAGTTTGGTCTGCAACCTGCGACGACACATCCTCGACATCCACGTAAAGAAAAATGAGCGTATTCCTGATGTCAGGCTTGAGGCAATTGTCCAGATGGCAATTCATGGCAACAAAACTAAAGGAGGAAAAGTCGTCATAGAGAATAAGGAGGGCGAAGCGAAGATCTACAGACGACACAAAGAGATATGTCCATTGTGCGATGTTGTTACCATTTATTTGACAACTCATTTGCAACGCACTCATGGGCTAGACAAAAAAAGCGAGCAGTACAAGACGGCCCTGTTCAACGCAAGACGATACAGGGGGCGCACGGCCGAGTTAACGTGGGACCAGGAACAGATAGCCCGCCAAAAGGCTAAGGAGCGGATGAAAAAAACGTCAGCCACACGATCCGCGAGTAAGAAACGCAAAGCAGAATCGGAACTAGAAGTAGAAGAAGAAGTGGTTTTAATCCAGAAGAAGAAAAAGAAGACTGGCCTGCAACTGCTTGCAGAGGAGGCTGACTTGAGATCCACCACCTCCGATGAGAGTTATTTTGACGAGAGTGTGCGCGAGGTACCTGGTAGCCCGTTAACAGGTGGGAAGTCTATTATGTCAGCTGCTTTGGTCGTCCGCAAAGCAAAAGAAACCCGTTTCCGAGCATGAAGATCAGGAAGAGGAAGAAGAAGCAGGACACAAAGGTGAAACCAGTGGCGAAGAAGAGCAAGAAGCAGTAGGGCAGGAAGGTGACACTAGTGGTGACGAAGAGGAAGAAGCAGTAGGACAGGAAGCAGAAAAATCTGATGACGGCACGAGTAGTGACGAAAGAGCAGGAAAAGAGGAAGATGTCACAAGCAGTGAGGAAGAAGACAGTGATTATGACGATGATGATGATGACGAAGAACTAGAAGACGACGAAGATGAGAACAGCTTCCGGACATTGCAAGAGTACTACAGACAAGGGAAAGGAAACAGCGTCAAGGACACATTGCTGATCATGTTCTGCGATTATCTTCAAAATATCATTGGAGGCTGCAAAAGCGAAAAAATGGCCATTCTCCATGCCCAAAATGTTCGCAGAGTTTTGACCTGCCTCGATCCTAAATCGCAAGATACCAGCGTGGAGTCCCTTGTGGAAAATGGAGGAGTGGAACTGTGGAAGAAGTGGGCAAAGCCTAACCTTGAAGCTAAGAAAATGCGGCCAGGCACTGTGAGATCATACTTGACGTCCATAAACAAA
>Ga0126336_10000895_pt1 | contig 14077 bp, 8 predicted proteins | sample SidCmetagenome_FD_92530 | JGI IMG/M metagenome (GOLD analysis project Ga0126336, IMG submission 92530) | Coral microbial communities from El Islote,Puerto Morelos, Mexico - Siderastrea C C metagenome | ecosystem: Host-associated > Invertebrates > Cnidaria > Coral | place: El Islote,Puerto...
AGAACGTGAACACACGACAGTGAATTTTCTTTTTTCTACCTGACTGTAACGCCGTCCTTACAGAGTCAGCTCCCGGATTGTTCGGCGACATTAGACAGATTGAACGAATTGAAACTATCGCGAAGGAGTTTGAAACATTTGGAAGTCATTTTTAAAGGGACGTTTTCCTTGCCGTTGCCGTCGTGGTTGCTTAAGTTCCCTAATACTTAGGTAGAGGGAGGCAAAGTGGGCTTATCGTCTTAGGACAATTTACCCTTCGGGGATTAACAGCGATGACTCTTTCTGTAGTAGAAATCCTACGAGGGACCTGTTTTAAATTTTAATTTTACTAAGCTCTATTCTTTATGCTTTAAATTACTGTGAGTTGTTTATTTACCGTATATTGAGTTGTACAGAAGGGGGCCCCCCTTCAAGCGCGCGTGCCTTAGCAATTTAGCGTTTTACGTTATTAGTGTAAATATTGTAACGGTTGTAACCGGCCCCATATGCTCGCTTATTTTTACTGTTTAGCGTCTTACGTTATCTAGCGTATAAATTGTAACGGCTTTAGCCGTTTGGTCAGTTGCCCTGACTAAGTCTTTTATTAAGTGGACATTAACGAGGGTCCCAAGGGTGTCCGCTTAATAGGGTTTCACTGTAAATGTTTTTTTTTTACCTTCTTGTGTGTAAAATTATGCCGTTTTAGACATCGCCATAGAGATAGAGCATTAAACTGCCCCTTCCTTTTTCTCTAAGGTAAGCACTTGGATGGCGCAAGAAGTATTCCATAGGGATAAACGATTGTTCTCTTGTTAGACCTGACATAACATTAGGTTTTCTGTTACGAGATTGCCGAACATGCACATGTCGGCGAAAGCGGCGCAATGTGTTGTTAATTTTTTTTTAGCGTGACACCCACTAACGTTCAAGTTTCGCGAGCACTTTTTCGTGCCCCCAGAACAAGCCAACTAAACACTCTTTTCGACTTTAGTTGAAATTTCAAGGAAGACTCCTGGCTTACTGCTTAATAAAATGTGTCGTGCTTGAAGTGGACTTACAAGTTTGTGTTTCATCATTTTCCTTGACTTTCTTCGTTTTCCTGCTGGCTCCCCGCTTGTTAGTTGAATGACGTTGGCAACTGCCTTCGCTAAAACCAAGCAAATAATGAGCGGCAATAACGAGCTCTCACAGTTCTTTCAATTCATGCCAAGTGCAGAGGTATCAGCTGAAAAGAACCAAACACTAAACCTCGATTCAAAAGCATTGTCACTTAAAGCCACCTGTAAAAATGAGAAGAAGATCGTAAACAAAATGCCAACTGGATTCTGAACTGTGAACTACAAATTTAAAATACGCTCCAAACAGGATCTGTATGGAAGATGAAAATTCTTCGTGGGTATGACAATGTTCTAAGACGGTTAGACAATGAACGCTCGTGTCCTACGGGATATAGTGTCCCTCGCAAGATAGAAGGCCACGAGGCCTGCTTCTATTTATGCTCGGGACACTATATCCCATAGAACACTCACGTTCATTGTCTAACCCTTACTTATGGCCATCAAATTTAATCTTACTATAAACAATGCACCATTGATTTCTATTAACTTTGCAAACAAAGGAATTTGTTCAGATCAGGCAAATTTAACAGCTCGCATTGTGGTTTATTTTAGGTTGGTGGTGAGGTATACTTCAGTGATGTTTACACAGACACAAAACTGTCAGCAGAAGTTAGAAAAGATGAAGTGCTTTGGGGTAAATTTTTTTGTATCTTTTTCCATTTACATCATAATCAATTGATCTGTTATTTTAATAATTATGCGTTTCTTTTCTGCATAATGCACTAATTGTTACAATGCAAAAAAAGTCAAACTATGTTATCTTTCCCCCCTACCAACGTAAGAAGGACTATTCGGTCAATATCCAAATGATCGATAACAGTACTCATATTCCTAATTCCCTTACTTGAGTGTAGGGATTATGTCAAATAACTTGGAGCTTTATTAACCAGCCGTCGCCTTAAGGCGATCGCCGGTTTATAAATTGGGCTGGGTTTTTCCCCCGCCGTCAGGACGGGGTCTAGTAGTACCATTTTTTTGGTGGTCACTTGCCCCAGACTTCCCTCGGCCAAAAAATTATGCGTTGCAAACTTTCGGTCAACATAAGCATTATCTTCAGTCGTTTAGGGTCTTTTCGCCAAAATCTTCATGAAAGACCGTGTAGAAAATTACTATGGATACAATGGCATAAGAATCTCTTCGACGAGAGCAAGGACAAAGATGCTAGCGAATTTTGAAAGGCGCCGATTCGATCGGGTTACTCGACCCGAGGCTGGTAAACAAACAGGTTAAATATTCAACAGTGAAATGCAGGATTTTTTTTGGCAGTTTTGCTTTGCTTCGCCAAAATCTTTAGGGAAATTTGCGTAGAAAAGTACGAGGAATTCAACGGAGTTAACTTCTCTTCGACGAGAGCAAGGACGAAGGTGCTAGCGAGCTTTGAAAGCCAACCATTCATGCTACGTGCTGTAGCACGTAAACATTGCGTCATTGAAACACAGAAGCCGATTGGGGGAAGTTCCTTCCTTGCATCAGATCACTTCTCGAATCGTGCCCTAATTTTTTTAATAGATGACCGTTTCCTTTAGATTTTAGATTAAATTTCTTTTTCAATAAATCTATTTGAATTTCCGTGCCCTTGTTACTTAGAAGTAATACGCTGAGATGTCAGTTCGTTTTTAAGAAAAAACGTGGCGTAACTGACGTGACTGAGTCACGCTATGGTCAAAATATTTCGTCACGTTCTTCTTCGCGAAAGTTAGAACAGGTTGATGACCAAGGAATGAAGGATGGGAAAGGGATTCATGTTATCACAGGGAGACGGATGTAGGAGGGAATGGCAGCGAACGCGCCAAAGGCAAGAAAAATCACCAGCTTCAAAAATCTACACCATTTGAGCTCGTATCTCGAGTGACCGTAATATTTTTGCACCACTAGGGGAGGGAAAACGACGGCAGGGTCTAATACCCCTGGGGCTTTTCTTGTTTTTTTTTCCGCCACTTGCCTTAGTCATCCTGTTCTGTCTCGGCCAACGCAGTCTCCATAAACTTCCGGTTTTCTCTTGGCGGTTACCTCAAACTTCCGGTTCCGGTTATGGGGTAATGCAACCGTTACGTCATTATTACGTCACGGAAGGTTAACAAAATTGAAGTGTGTCACATCACACCAACATCGTTACTTTCACTAAGTCAACGTTCCATACTTATATGACACAGACAAACCACTGTTAACCTTGTGGTAGCGGTATAAGGTAGTGGTACATGTCTTATATAAAACGCATGCGCAAGTAAGTTCGACTGAACACTACCTAACACATTCAACTTTGCCCAAAGCAAAATATATAGACGATATTACACGGCGGTGCGAAGATATGAATTTTATTTTCTCGTGGTAAAAACAATATTTTACTCTCTCGCTACGCTCGTTCGTAAAATATTGTTTCTTACCACGAGAAAATAAAATTCAAACCTTCAAGTCACCGTGCAATTTCCTTTTTATTATACAGAAAAGAGTATTTTGGCACAAACAACAGTGTAAGGGTGGGAAATGACGTCATCGATATCCTCACTAGTGAGGATATGGAAAATACGCCACTCGAGTCCCGGATGTAGTTTTGTATGAACTTTACGAGTGGTATATTTTCCACTAATATACTTTTGTCTATATAATAGGAATAAATATTTCACCGCGGGATAACGACGGACTTGTCACATTGTGACCCGAAGAGAAACGAGTTTAACTAATTTCGTTAATCCTCACACATTTGTTTCAATAAATGCTTCACGGCTTTGTAACGCCAATTATCTGGACTCCGCAGTGTCCTCTTTTGCTTGTCGACAATCTCACTCAGCCTCTCCCCGGGTGAAAGCAATTTTGTCGTCGAAACGCGGCTCGTAATGGTTCATGTGTGCAATTCAAATGAAAACGCAGACTAGTGTAGACCAATGTAGACCAATGCAGAAAATGTAGACCAAAGACCCAAGAATACACCTTTAAAGTTTTATGGCGATTCGTTTGTTGTGATGGAATTTATCGAACATCAAGTGAGGTGCAGTGTCAAACTATTTCCTACCCTTAATAAGTTCTAAACTTTTAGCAAACATGAAAAATAAAAACGTCAATTTCTCACCCAAAAAGCTTCAAACCAGCCCAGGAAGCCCTCAAATAATGACCAATACAACAAAGAAATTAGGCAAATTATTTTCATTTCGAATTCTTTGTCATCAAACCAGATTTAGACATTATGTCATGGGATATGCCTTAACATGTTTGAGCGTGGAGTTTCCGTTTCCCAGATTCTGACGATCTGCTTGTGTTTATCAAGCAATATATTTAGGCGGCCTTCATGCGCATACGCACGTGGCACCGACTAGTAAAATGGACGTTTTTTGTTTTTCATTTTCGTCGTCGGTCGTCGTCGTCCTAAGTCAGTTTACTTAGTCCTCTTTGGGTCGTGCGGCCTCTGAACAATGGCTTTGCTGTTTAGCTACCCTGTAAACTCGAGATAAAATAGTCATGTATGTCATAATGACGCAAATGATGACCTTTGAACGGCATTTGCATCGCTGTTATAACAATAGATTCTAGATTGCAAGTAGCCTGCACTCGTGTCGTTTGGATCCAAGTGGAGCCCTTGCCTGAAGGTTGAAACATCTGTCGTGAATGCCTAGGGACCGTACTTCACGATATAACGGTTTAAGAACGATTTATTTCTCCAGGTAAAGCTACAGGGTTTTCTCACCGATTGCGAAGGTGAACAAAACAAAGATCTTAAGTTACTATTGATTTTTTCAGTTTCCAAATCCAATCTGTTAAATATCCGACATTCTCCTCGTGTATCCCGTAGTAATCTGTCACCGTTAATACGTTTACATACATTTAATTCCTTACATGCTGGAAGTGCAAATCGTCCATAACAGGTCACCGGAAACCAAGATCTAATAAAATAATTTTTTTTCTTAAGGAAAATGGGAGCGAGACTATCGGCCGCCTGTAAATTCTTCAGAATTTCTTGTTTTATTTTACCTATGCTCAGTGTTTGTATTCATGGTCTGGGCGCAACAGTAAATATTTCGTCGTCCGTCTGTATATACATTCACAGTTGTGGGAGGATTTATACCGACGTTCAACGTTGAGTTCAATTTGCTTGTTTCAGCATAAAAATAAAAAGCGATAAGAAAGATAAGCTGAGTCATCAGAGTGTAAACTTTACGTCATTCTGTAACACTATAGTCAAAATATTGTTTCACGCAGTCACCGGTTCGTATGTTGAGCGACGTAAAAATACTGGAACGTGCTAACATTTGTTAACCTGGGGGTGGAGTGGGTCAGAACGGCCGGTTAAAATGCCCATTGGACTTTCTTGTTGGACAGTAATCCGAGCCGGACATTTCATATTGACAGTGTTACATTAAAAATAAGTAGAATTACTGGAGTCATCACTCGTCTTAGGCACTTCGCTGCTCTTTAATACTACTCTTTTAAGTATCTATCGCTCTTTAACCGGCCGTCGCCTGTGGTGACCGCCAGTTTATAAAAAGGACAGGGCTTTTTTTTCATGGTCAGTTGGCTTAACATACGAACAAGGTGCTGTAAAGCTTGTGGTAAGGGTACTCAAGAGCGGTACTGTCTTATATAAGACGCATGCGCAGATTAGTCAGCTGAATGTTACCTACGTGTGTTCATGTCTTTTAATTTACAGTATTTAAGATATGAACGGCGAAGGGTTGTTAAGTTTGGGGTTTCTGTATTTGTCTTGTATGACGTATGTTTCGTGTATGCTCTGTATGCTCGTGTTTATCAAGCGTTATATTTGATTCTACTGCTATGTTCACTGTTTGTATTCACGGTCTAGGCACAACAGTAAATATTTCGTCATCCCTGTATAAGCATCCTCAGTTGTGAGTGAATTTATACCGACATTCAACGTTCGAGTGAATTTGCGTTTTTCAGCAGAAATAAAAGCGATAAGAAAGATAAGTTGAGTCATCAGAGTTTAAACTTTACGTCATCCAGTAACGCTATATTCAAAATATTGCGTCACACAATCACACTTTTCGTTGCGCCGGTTCGTATAAATACAGAATCGTGATAACATTTGTGAAACCTAGGGGGAAAAAATTTTAGTTTGGAGAGGAAGTTTATTTTACTTTGAAAATATGTTCATAAATTACAGAAATATTTGAAATGAAAATTTAACAATATATAACCTAACAAACTATAGCATAAATCATAAAAATTGGCAATGACCTATAACAATTTCTCAAATACATTCTTAGCTGCTCAGATGAGATCACTTCTGTTAGCATAAAAAACTATAGCCAACTAATTCAAATACTGTCTACTAAAACTACTCTAAAAAAAAACCCTTGTGAAACCAAGGGGTGGGGAGGGTCAGAACGGCCGGTTAAAATGCCCAATGGGCTTTCTTGTTGATATTGGCTTAATTGTCCTATGGTTTGGCTGCTAGAGGCCAAGCTGCTAAAACACATTTACAAAAAATCCTTGTGCCCTTCGTTTGATGTGTTTTTCTAAACCCAGAGTTCATGCCGTGCCTTTGTTTACTTCCTCAATTAGCTGCTTCACACTTCCATCAGACATTGCGTTCTATGTTACACTTGATACTCAATATTTAAAGCAAGCAACGCAAATCTGCTGGCATTTTTTTAGAAGTCTTAAGAATTTCTCTTAACAACGAAAATTCTATTTTTTTTTTTAGGAAACTCACCAAAGGCTCTGTGCTAGTTAAGAAAACATCTCACTATTGTAATTTCAATAATATGTATGATTTAAGGTACATGTCTTATAGGGACCTGTATACAGGTGTATATGAAGAACCTAACAGCATTACCATGGCAACAAATTTGCTCGAATCTTAAGAAACGTCACACTTGAATGTTACCCTGATTTCAGTGAAGATTATAATGCTTTGGGTATAACCAGATAATGAAATAACTGAACAAATCGTTTTCCATTTTACATTTTTTGCATCATTGCAAACAAAAAAACTCTTTTGAACCACCTCACCAACAGTATTACTAGCATTTTTAACATGGTTTGAGTAAACAGGAAACCTTTTTTTAACCAAGGTACATATTTGGTTGTCCTTGTAGGGGAATGTCTCTCTGGAGCCTTGCACTGGAAGGAGCTGGTTGAGATGAGTAAGGAAGTGGGCTTCAGTGGACCTTACCTGATAACGGCCAACACATTTGAAGTTCAGCCACAACTAAAAAGACTATTGGGTATGGAAAACAAATTTGTTATTGTTGTTTTTTTGTGGTCTGAATAGTTACCTTAAGACCAATTGATGAGCTCAGCCAAAGAAAATAATAATTTTCAACGATTACTTTGGACAGGAAGTGAATAATATACATTTGTTTCAAATAACCTGGCAGAAAATCCTCCACCGGACACTGTACGATTTTCCAATGTCTTGTAAGATTCTATAAGGTCTTGTATCATGTTAACCAGTAACCAGTATCCTAAATGGCAGCTTCCACATAATCCTAATCATGATTTGAGATTTTAAGATTCTACTCAGGATCTTCTTCAGGGTTCTGTACGATCCTATAGGATATTAATCTTAAATGCGATCCTATAGGATCAGTTAAGAGGTAACAATATGTATATGTAGAATCTAAAAAAGGACTTTTTTTTACCCCTTTGTTAGGATCCTGTGCGATCCTATTAGCATCCTTCAAAGATCCTGTGTAGGATTTTTACTTGGGATTTTTTCTAAATCAGACAGTTCAACTTTTATTGTAGGTGATGCACAGTTTGTATCTGCCACGTATCGTCTGTTCAAAGTTCCACAAGACAAGCAGTCAAGAGCAGGGTCCACTGTCACGTACAAAGGTAACTGCTGTACACCCTTCTGCTTCTCTCCACCATGTGGCCTTATATCTAGGGGCAAATTTGACTTACAATGACAAGCCTCTTTTCTTTTAGGTTCTATCAAAGAGACTCCAGAAGAATTCAAGTTTAACGTTCATAATGTATTGACGGTACGTTACCCAGACATTCTTTTAAATGGTTCGAATATAAGCCTGTTTCTAGCGCCTTTGGTTTCACTTTGGGGTTGAAGCATGTGATCCAAGATTATTTAAACAACATTGTTTCTGTCGAGGGGCCATCGACTGATAGTTGCCCCGGGAAATTTTAATGTTCTTCAAAACCAAATATTAGATTCTGTGCTATTTTAAGAACATCAAATTTCCAAGGGGCATTTATCAGCCAATTTGTTCCAAGACCATGCCTTCTCCACGGAGCAGCACTTTTGCGTCACGTTTTCAGTTGAAACCAATCAAAAACGGAGACAATTTAGTGGTGAGCTATAACGCAAGATACTTCATGATCGATATCTTTCAATGTCCATTGCTTCGATAACAGCATGCTTTTACATGTACTCTGATTGATTCCCTACTAATTGGCTCTATTAGCTCGCATAATCCAACAATTATTTTTGCTTGCCTGTCATCGGTCAAAATGCAGCAAGTGACACAATATCTTCCTTCTAGAAGTCGGAAATATCGAATGATATTTCCCAAGAGGTTTACCCTAGGTTTATAAACTTAATTGAAAACTTAAATAAGCAAGAGGGTTTGTTGTTGTAACACACAAGGACATCAACAATGTTGTCAATAAAATAGTGTAAGAAACGCTAGAAATTCAATATCCTACGCGGGAAATGTTTTTGTCAGAGAAGTGGCTTTCAGCAAAAATATTTGAAGGACAATAAATGCAATAACCTCTATTTGGCTTTAAAAATGCACAAATATTCGAGGCTTGCAGCTTTCCTTAAGGTTCGCTCTCAGTAAAGTGTTCACCTCTCCGAACAGATCATGCCTGTAGAAGAATGTCCATGCACATTTAACTAAAGGTTATTTATGAAATAGGCCTCTTCCAGTGACTGGTATATCAAAGGATGATGCCCAGGGCTGAAAGATTGTCTGAAAATTGAACAGTTAGCCGAGAAACAGAGTTTCTATAGCAAATTTTAGCTGGGAGCATCATCCTCAAACATACCAGCAGGCCAGAGAGAAGTTTATTTGTTTTTTTACCCTGCCCGTGCACCTTATAGCGGCCTTCACATGTCAAACTAATGTTGGCCAACTCGTTTTGGCAAAACTCAAACTGGTGTGTGTTAACAACACAACAACATTTTAGCAAACTGTTGGCGAAAAGTTGGCGAGAATAGAGACAGGTTCTCTTTGTCGCCAACAGTTTGCCAACATGTTGTTGTATCGTTCACACACACCAATTTGAGTTTGTCAACACGAGTTGGCCAATAGCTGAAGGCTGCTTTATGGTGGTAAGGTGAGGGCAGTCAGTGATGGTCATGGCATACAAGTATTTGCCTGGGAATGAGTGCAAGTTGATTTGATTTGATAAGTGAAGACTTGAGATTGTAATTGCCTTCTTTTTCTTCTCACCGATAAAACCGAAAGGTGGATATCAAATCACGTGGCACCCGCCTTCTGATTTTTTACCACGTGATGTGTTTCAGAAACTTATCGTTTAGTTATAATGTCTGTAATAATTTTGTATATATCTGATCAAAAAAGAACTCGCGCAGAAAAGATGGCAAAAATCCTTTCTTTTAACTGAAGTTTTGTTTGATACGTCAATAACATTTCCCACAATCTAGGGGCTCGTCTATGTAGATAATAGAACAAAACGCCCTTTGCGCGAATTGGTTACATGGTACAAAATTCCCTGGGCTGGATGGTAAATGGCGGATTGGGAGATAAAAAATGTTGTTTTTCTATGTCCCACCGCTCCATTTACCTTCCAGCTAAGCGGATGTTGTACAATGTGACCAAGTCATGCAAAGGGAATAACTTTTCAACGATATCGATTTTGCAGAAGACTCCAAAGATTGTATCAGCTGGTGTAGCGACTGTTCTTGGTGTCTCTCGATTTGCGAAGCATCTGGAATTCCAACCCCTAGAACCTGGGACCGATACCCCTTCTGATGACGTGCACACTGACGCAGACCCGTTTGCTTATTGCGCGGCAAACAATATCGCTGGGTCTTCCGGTAGTTGTTGTGCTAAGCCTCAGTGCTAAACAGGAAAGTGCAGGTTGCTGCCCTAAATCTGCTGAACAGGAAAACGGTTGCATCTAGAACTGAGAAGTGCTAAAGCGAAAATGAGTTTGTCGACGCTGAGTAGTAATAAATTAACAACTTAGGCTTCAGTAAGAGATTGTAATACATCTTACAACTAGGCTTGCCTATCAGCAGAAGTAGTTGAAAGAGGTTTACACTAAATAGTAAGGCTACTAAATTTTGGGCCGTCAAAACGACACAAAAAAACTTATGACAATCAAACTGACATAACTGCTTTCTTAATGGTAAACTGCTAATGTATCAGCCATAAATTGTTATGCCTTGCCTGAGTGGATTTCACCCGTCTCCTCTGGTCGCTTACCCTCGGGGCAAAGCAACGCTGTTGATATATAGTCTTTGTAGGGGATAGAAAGAAATTCATGGGCCATTTTGGAGGGGTAGAGAAATCAGTGTACCTCTTGGAGTAAAGAGAAATCAGTGTACCTCTTGGAGTACAAAGAAAGTAGATCTAGACAACAGTTCTGCCAGAACATATTTATCAGTAGAAGGTTTTTTTTTAAGGTTCTTGATGTAACCATTTCTACTGCTATTAAAATTGTCAAAACGTCACTTTATGTTTTGTTTTGTTACCTTTTAGGGGTGCAACTAAGTTTGACCCATGCCCACCGGACATTAGTCTCTAGGGTTTCCCCGTCAATTTGGTATGTGAGTCCCCCGGCTTTCTAGGCTTTACGTGGTTAGGCAGTGGAAAAGATTTAAAACACGGCGCGGAAAAGCGTTTTCACTTATGAACTTGAGTTGGTTTTTCTGGGCAGTTTCTTGGTGTTGCGAATGTTGTGATCACAAAATGACGTAAAAAACAACATTGAAAAGACAATAAACAATGATCAGACGTCAACACAATAGCTAATAAACAATGGTTTTCGTAACACCAAGAAAGTCCCGTTTTTGTTTTTCTGGAAACAAGTCTCGAATTCTGTTTGAATAGTCAGTACCCCAAAAGTATGCGAAGTGGTCGCACTTTTGCGCGTCGGGTGTTTTCATGACACCGGTAATACCGGTAATACCGGTAATACCGGTAATACCGGTACGAAGCCATCCCGGATCCCTCTTGTGGCTTTGTATTCGTTTGCATCATACCGGATCAAACTCTCATATCGTTACCAGTTATACGGGTGCCAGTTCACCCCGGTTGCTGTACCGGATCGAGATTCTCCGCCCTGTACCAAAACTCATACCGGTGTCATGTAAACGGAGTATGACTTTTAGTTTTACATTCCTTTTAATGTTAAGCATTTCTTTCCAAAATATTCACATCGCCATAAAAACGGTTTATATAAACTTGATACAAAATTTTCATCTCGTACTGGGATGAATGTCGAACCGCTCTCTTGTAAACATCCCATAAGATAAATTCGTTCTGTTTGTTCCATGTGTTGGAGGAGTTTCTGCAACGCTGCTGGGGGAGACACTAGGCGTGCTTTCGTTTCCACAAAAAGTAAGAAATGGACTTTTTTAACTATAGATCGTATAAAATCTAGGAAAAAAATAATTTATTGCAAAAGAAACAACAAAAAGGAAAGAAACAAAAAGGTAGATACCCAAACCGGCGAGGTGCATCCTCGTAAAAAGTAAAAGAAATGAAACAGATAAACAAACAGCTCTTACTGAAGAAGAACATTGACTTCAGTGACAGGAACAGTCTCTAGCTATTGTCCAAGTACAAGTCTTTTCTACACCGAAAACAAATATGACAAGTGCTGAAAACAAATATGGTGACACTGGAGAAACTACTAGTCAGAGCTCCTTTACAAACGGCTGCACATAGTTTTACAATCCGATTAAAGACTAGTACGTTTCGTAGCTAGGCTTACTCGTAGCTAGGCCTACTCCAGCCTAGTACCTCACTCGTGTTCTATTTAGCACTTGGCGCGACACTTAGCGCGAAATTTCGTGACGTCACCGAATGGCATACAAATGCCTGGGAACTAGGCTGGGTTTATACTTCTTTTTTAATACATGAGTTCACGACTGTACAGGACAACTTGATTTACAGATATTATTGCTCTTGATTTCTTGCTTGTTTTTACCGTGGTTTGTGGATGATTGAAAGCTTATATTATCATATTTTCGTTTGGTTTATTTAACGGAGACGAAACGCTTTTCTCTAACGCTTTTCTTGTTTTTTTACAGAAATAGTAATTTTATTTGAAAATATGTACATAAATTACAGAAATATTTGAAACAAAAATCAAGCAATATATAACCTAACTACTATAGCATGAATCATAAAAATTGGCAATGACCTATAACAATTTCCAAAATACATTCTTGGCTGCTCAGATGCGATCACTTCTGTTAGCATAAAAAAAGACTATAGCCAACTAAATCAAATATTGTCTACTAAAACTACTCTAAGAAAACATACTAAAAACCTAATTAAAAAATGTCCGCGTTCCTTGCATTTGCTTTTCTTGTTGTTTTTCGAACGTGCCAGCCAAAATAAAGCAACAGGAGAAGTAGTAAAGTTACAAGCAATACTTGTATTGAAAAAAAAATTGGACATTAAGGAATAAACACAAGAGGGGAAATCCAAGTTAAAGATTCCTTTGTAACAGCTACTTGAACCCACGAAGTAGGGCGGGACTAGAGTCCCCGCTCATTACCATAAACTACACCAGAACATGTTTACAAGGTTCAGAGTCTTAATTAAAAATACGCTACGTGCACCTACAAAAAAAGATTGTTACCACTAACACTTACCCTAAAATTAAACGCCATTCCAGCTAGCCTGCGAACGTAGACGTATTTCCGGCTGGGGTACTTTCGCAGGCTAACTGTACTTGACGCCTTTGATAATTGTAAGAGCAGTGTTTGGCTGTTTTTATCCGATTGATTTTAAACTTATTCATCGCACCATAAAACGCACGCGTAAGCGAATTGTGCAAAAAATATTTTCTCAAAGATAAATCTTAATTTCATAAGTTATATACACGGCATTCATGGAAAACAAGTTTAGCTACTATTGTAATGTCTAGATTAGTATTTGTAGTCGTAAGATTACCTGATGAATTTTAACCGTGCGTAAATAAATGTAAATATTGGAAGCTGAGGACGATTATGTTGAAGCACCTATCATACTTCAGCGTTTCATAATAAATTACTAATTAATGTTACTGTGAACGATATTCTTGTAATTATTATTAATTGTATTATTATTATTATTATTTATCTATTTATCTATTCAGTTATTCTTTCTTTATCTATTTATTTATTTATTTAGTAATAGTATTTTGCTCTACCCGCCTAGATTAGCCTTTGCTATTTGATGAACTCAGGAAATCCAGCCAAAGAAAATAATAATTATTTTCATAATTAATTTTATTTTTCTTAGCAATCACTTAAATGTGATTATAAAGAAAAAGTAAATTGAAAACATACCCAGCAGCTTATTGAAAACTATGTTTCTAATTTCCTGGTATGAATATCATGCACAGCATACTAATCGCGGCAGTCCCTTTCACGCTCGCTAATAAGAGATGGAGATATGCGACCGCGCTTTGTGAGTTGGACGTGAAAAAAGGATGGGGTAAGGGGGGGGAAAGCAAAAAGCGCGGAGGCTAATGGAGGAGAGCGTGAAAGGAAGCGACATGCCACGGCTGCTGATATCCGAAGGATTCTAACGCGAATGGGCCGAAATGATGTGCAGAGCTCTTATTTATACTCCCGCTGTAAGGGACTGGCGCGAATAGCATACTATTCGCGGCAGTCCCTTTCACGCTCGTTAATAAGAGATGGAGATATGCTCCCGCACTAAGACGTCCAACGTTTAATACGGCCTAAAGACCCAAGAAGTCTGCCAATACTTAAACATCACACACATCAGGTCCCACACTTAAACTAGAAAATCCCAACCAGCCAAAGCTCAACCTAAGACGAAGCGCTGGCGGGAAAGGCGACAGCAAAATGGACG
>Ga0126336_10000896_pt1 | contig 14073 bp, 8 predicted proteins | sample SidCmetagenome_FD_92530 | JGI IMG/M metagenome (GOLD analysis project Ga0126336, IMG submission 92530) | Coral microbial communities from El Islote,Puerto Morelos, Mexico - Siderastrea C C metagenome | ecosystem: Host-associated > Invertebrates > Cnidaria > Coral | place: El Islote,Puerto...
AGAGATCTTGAGAGACTCCGAATTCAAATTTCAAGAGGGAAGAATGCCAGACTCTTTAAAGAAAAGGGCCGAGCTCAAATTCATGTAAAAAAAGGAATTGCTTTAGTGTACATGCTGTTTGTTGGAATCTCGAGATGGTGAGTTAACCCACGGACCGGACAGCATAACTCAACAGGAAATCTTTATTATGGACAAAACACAACATCATGGCACAGAGTTGAGAGACGCGATCAATGTTCAATATTTACTGTTCAATGTTCACTCTTCAATATTTACGCTTCAATGTTGACTCTTCAATGTTCACTGTACAATGTTCAATGTTTACTTTTCTCAACATTTTATTACACATGGAAAAATGAATTTTAGGAAAACCACTAAGTAATGTAGGTTAACTCGTTAAACATCAACACAAATGCTAACTTTTTTCCATGTTTCCTGACGACTTAAAAATTTGATTTTTACTCTTGACTCGGAGTAAAAAAGTGAGTTATTCTTCCTCTCTTGGGCATTGGGGTGCTTGTTTGCTCGCTTCGTCGTTTCTGAGACTTCTGTTTCTGAGAGGATGAGCGGCTGTGCGCTTTGGGCGCCCGTGAGGGTGTTATGAAGAGGTTCTCCTCCTCCTCGTCTTCCACCTCTTCACAAGGATAGGGTAGGGGGCACCAGATACTGTTAATGCATTGCGCTTGAGAAGAAGATACCCACTTCATTTCCACAGCCTTTTTCCTCCGCTCCAACAGTACCAGTTTCACAAGCTCAGAAACTTCTTCCTTATGAAATTTCAACTTGAGAGCTTCGACAGTCACTTCTTTCATGTAATGCAGTGCACGCCTCACTTACTCGTTTTTCGCTGCATCCTCCATGACCCACTGATCGTTAAAGTACTCGCACGCCTTCTTTTAGAGAACCCGTCGGCCTTCCTGTCTCTTCTTCGCGAGGTATTCTTCTCTGGAACGTTCTATGTTGGGATGATAAGGGCCGTTCACCGACTCTAGCAAGTGGGAATCCTCTTCCCTTATCATCCCCAGTGACATCCAGCGTTCCTTAGTTTGTTCAAGGACACGTAATCGTGCACCCTCTCCCCGGCTGTCCCTTTCATCCACGGTGCGTTTTACTTCAGTGGCGAGTAGAACAAGTTGCCTCTGCTTGAGACTGTGACATGGCTGTTGTTCTCGCAGACGTACAATTTTTCTCTAGACTCTTCTCCAAACAGGTAGAATTAGTGTCTTCGATCTCTCCCTCCTCAACGCTGTGTTCTGTGTCCGTGGTCGGTTCCTCTTGCTCACTGCCTTCGGGCTCGCTTTCGCTTTCATCTAGTTGAATGGTTCTAATTCTGTTCTTTTCTTCTTTATCGATCTCTTCTGGCTGTAAACTGGTCCCTGGCATGGGAGGGGGTAGCTCATCTTCCGGAGTACGTGCAAGGCCACATGCCCAAATGATGCAGTCCATTGCATTAGCTCGCAAGAATTGTTGTACTCCCGCTACAGTCGCGGCGAGGTCAGACTTCTAAAGTTGAACTTTCTTAAGCGGGCGTCCATCGCAGTGTTGTGCTCCCCACCGAAATCCATGTCCGTCTGACAGGTGATAAACATTGGACACCTTAAGACTGCCAGGTTTGAAGTCTTATATTTGCGGTCGTGTGCCGTGAGCCCTCCTTGTGTCAATATCTTCCAGTCGTCTTGATCCATCAGTTTCGTGTGCGCCTCGCCCAGAAAATTTATTTGAGTGTTTTCATCGACCAGTCTCTTGTTGAAAGCCTTTTGCTTGCTGATCATGGCGATGTTTCTTGCTGGGATCAAGCGAGAGATGGGTGTGAAAAGGCTCGTCTTTCCACTGCTAGGCTCACCTATGAGGCACATGACCCTTTCTTTGTGCTGTTTAATGCGGCAGTTGAGGAGTCGAATGTAATATTCGCAAAAGTGTGCCATTTCTTGCTGGTTACGGCTATTCTGTAGTATCTCTTTGAAGTATCCAGGATCTGGCGTCTTAGTGTGTTGGTAGTCGATGTTGGCCCTGGGAGATTCTTTGCGGTTGTCTGTTTCTTTGATGGGATGGAAAACGAACTTTCTCTGGCTTATTGAGAAGCACCAACCACCATTCACTTCAATCAAGTCTTAGTTGATACGCAGCTGCTTCATGAACTCGCAATCTTTATCTCCAAGGATTTCTACGAGCTTGTTCAAATTCTTGATGATGGTGTCTTTAAATTGATCGTTGCTTGCCAGCAGAGAAAGAAATTTCTTCACAGAACAGCAGTGGTGGTATGTGTATTTAGAAGACTTCACCTTTTTGAAAACTTCTCCACTGTACAGAGCGTAACCCAATTTCCCCATTGCTCGTTCGATGTCATTAATCGCTACAACAATCGGCGATGCCAGAGCCTCTGTGACTTTTGGGACCTCTGAAGGCCAATCGCATGCTTGTATGCCAAACACATCAAATTGGAGGCCGGAACGGACAAGAGAGGGTATTAACTTGTCTCGCAGCTTTGCAGTAAACGAGGCACCAACAACTTGTAACCTGACAACACGTTCATTTGCGTAAAGTGCACGTGACTCCAATGGCTCCTCTATCAATTGGTCTTGTAGCAATTGAAGACTGTGGGAAAACGACTTGTCCACTTTTGTCTGAATAAAGTGGTTGTTGTGATCTTTTAGCGTAGCACATAATGATCCACAAGATTCCTCTTCACCTCCTCGTTTGCAGACTGGCGGGGTTTTAGCTGTAATTTCCATGCCTGTTTGTAATTAGGGCCGAGTGCAAGGGTACTGTTGAAACGTGCATTCCGTTGGAGGATTGGACTGCAATCCAGTAAGTTATTGCTGGCCAGTACTTTTCTGGTAATTCTTCGTTCTGGTCGTCCCTGATTTTCTCCTTTTTCTTTACTTCGCTTCTCTAGGGCGGTACCAGAGGAGAAGAAAAATGCTACTCCTTTCATTTTCGTTATCTTTTCGTCACATTCATCACGTTTCTGGCATATGTTTAGCCACAGATCGTCACAAGACATTCCCTCATGTTTGCTGTAAGATAATTTAGCTGACAAAAGAGAACAAGTTTCCTGGACAGCTGGCAAGACCTTGCTAAGCAGGGCACTCCTGATTCCCTAAAATAAATACAAGGAAACAATAAAACTAGTCAGCACAGAATCACTAAAATTGACGAGTCATCTTGTAGGAAATATTTAGACTACAATGCCTATTCGATTAACTGGTTAGAAAGGCCTAAGCAATATAGCATTTCGTTCCTGTTAATTGCTACGTTTTGAGCTGAACTTTGTAAATTCGTTCACTAAAAGATTTCTTCCTTAACTTGTTTTAAAGCTACGAAGAAGGAACATAACATCTAGTACATACCTTATTATTGCGTTGCCTTGCTGGTGCTGTGGCCATGACTGTGTCATCGAGTGAAATGAGAACGAAGCAACGTTTCAGTCTACTTTTATAGCATGTTAGCTTCATTGTTTAAGTTCCTCAGTGTGATCTTTTGTTTTCGATAAATTTCGGGCGGTTAGTTGTAAAAAATGCCCCGACAAGCTACATTATTCAACTTCCTGTGTGTGATCTTTTTGTTTTCGATACATTCAAGCCAAAAACAAAATGCCCTAGCAATTTACAGTGGTTACGTAATTGCTTCTCCTTGGCAGAAAGTGTAATGAAGAATCTGGAAAACAATGAAGCGCAAACTAAACATTCATACCCGCATATGATCAATGCCTTAAAAATGAATGAATGAATGAATGAATGAACGCGCATTTACAGTGAGTTCCCAGTGATCAAAAGATCTCTCAGTGCTGTTCCCCGTTGTTTCCGTTTTATCCGTTTCACTAAAGAAATAATTGGATTTTCACTCAGATCTCAGTAGTCAAAAGATCTCAAGTAAAACGGGGATAACGGATACAACGGGGACAGAACTTACAGTTCATCAGATCAGCTTCAAGGGATATAAAATAATCTAAAGTACAACGAAGACAACGGAGCCAGCGGGGACACAACTTACGGTATATGTATAGGAATATATTAACAATACTACTACTGCTACTACTACTACTAATAATAATAATAATGATAATAATAATAATAATAATAATAATAATAATAATAACAATTATTATTATTATTATTATTTTTATTAGTAAAAGTAGTAGTAGTGTATTTAATATATTCCTATATATGTACTGCAAGTTGTGTCCCCGCCGTCTCCGTTGTCTCCGTTGTACTTTAGATTACTTTATATTCCTTGAAGCTGATCTGATGAACTGTTCTGTCCCCGTTGTATCCGTTATCCCCTTTTTACTTGAGATCTTTTGATTACTGAGATCTTAGTGAAAATTTATTTATTTCTTTAGTATGACGGATAAAACGGAGACAGCGGGAAATAGTAGTCGGAGCTTGTTTAAGTTGAAATTCCTTTTTGCTCTTTTCATTGAGCCTGAGTGTTTTGCCATTTGTGTCTGTGATCTATGTCCTATTTAGTTTGTTCTGATTTGCAAGATTGTATACATTCAACGGAGATCACGGATATGCCGGAGACAAACTGACTCACTTTTGTATCATGGAATAAGATAGCTCTGGGGAGACCCTTGTTTTGCTGATATAAATTTAAGGCCATCATCTTTTCACACTGTTACAGGAATAACTGTGCCTTTTTATAGCTGTTCCTCTTAAAAGGAACGCTTTGGAACATAAACCATGCCATTTGAGGCGTATTTTTGGCAAAAACAGGTAAAACGTAAGTTTTAGCAGTGCCCTACATAAACCTACATGGAAACGTAGTTATGGAGAGATTTGCGCGGTAGCTAGCTTTCCAGGGGGAAGGAGAGAGAGCGAGAAGGGAAAAGGAAAGCCTGACACAACAGCCAATCCGGTCGCACGCCGTGTCAATAAATTGTCATGATGTGTGTACTTGCGCGAAATGAAAGTTACGGCCAAGATTGGTATGCTTTCTGCGTGGGTTCGAAGCGAAAATTCTGCGGCTTCCGTATCCCTGTGTTTAGGGACATTTAGGTGGGAAAAAAGTCGTATTGGGAAAGTTGTTGCAGAGTATTGGAGTATTTGCTGTCCCCGCGCGGGTTATCGTGAATCTGTTTGCAAGAAATACGCTCGAATGGTTGTAAACTGTTAATACAAGTTGTTCCAGGAACTGCGAGTTGTCTTTGTGGAGACCTCGGTTAACTCGGAGGAAATATCCTTTTGAGAAGACTGTGACAGTACAACTGATAAGAATTGTAAGATTCGAAACCGCTGTCTTGCTTGTAAACTTATATTTAGCTACATATATTCTGTCACAAAGAAGCCAGTTGCTTGATTTGTAAACAAACTATATGCTAATGGCATTTAAAATATCGGGCTTTTCTATATTCTCCAGTTGTCAATAACGGCTACATTAAGCGATGAAGCTATATTAACCTGCATCAAAACGCACTGCATATCGTATCTAAAACTCATAAGGGGATTTTATTCATGCTTAGACCAAAGGCGTGATATATACCAAAAACAGTGTCGAGTGAACATTGTGCTCTGAAATCGCGTAAATCACAACTGTACGGAGTTTTAAAAGCAGATACCAGAGATCACGGCGGATATGGAAAGGCCAAAATGGCAGGTATTTTAAGGAGACATACCTTTCAAAACTGACGAGAAAATTCTACAGGACACGCTGAAATAAAATTGTCTGTTGCATAAGGTGCGAAACTCACACATATTTTTCCTCCGCTGAATACAAATTGTACCGAGCCGTTTTTTGCCCGCTACAAATAAGTTATAACAACGAGAATAAAACCACCTTTCGTGCATTTTAAAAGTGTAAAAGCCTTAATGAGAACAACTCTCAAAAGCAATATGTAAAAGGCTGCGCGGCTTTCAAAGGTTTCACAAAGAGAAAACTCAAATTGTGTCTAAATTTGTGTCTAAAGTCTAAACTCTGGGGGGGGGGGGCACGTGATGCACCTCTTTGTCTCTTGGCCAATCAGCGTGGTTCAGATTCTGGTTGTTGAACGTGAGCCAATCAATGGCTTTGTGTCGGGCCCTCTTCCCTTTTCCCCCTCCCCATCCCCCTCCGAGGGCCTGATACTCAGGCTAACATTACGATCGAGGCACATGCTTGATTCACTTCAAACGCTGTCCTGAAGAAAAATGGTATCCATGTAACAAATGCCGTAACGCGGCTGTCACCTTGATTGAAAATCTAAGCGACAAAGCACGAACCAAGAGAATGATAGATCAACAGATTGTATAGTAAGAAACAACATGGCAAGAGAAATCTCGGACATCCCCGAGGAAAGAAGCTCCAATAAAGGTATTACTCACGATCTGTATTTATGTGACTAAGAACTCAATTCAATCTGCTTTTAAACGCTGTGTACCCGAAAAGCTGTGGATAAGGCTCTAACAGCAGAACACATAGTCCCATTCTTAGATCATTCGGGGTCCTATATTTTTTCTTTGGTGTCGCTTCTTCTTTTTTTTCCCGCGGTCGCTTACCCGTGACCTCTTGTTTTCCCTTGGCCAAACAAATACACGTCGCGTCTTTCCCTTCACAGGCTAGGGCTCGTATCTTGACCGAATTACAAGAACGACCGAATGAGCTCCGCTTTTAGGCTTGGCTAAATCTATGTATTACTCGTGTTGATGAAAAGAACATAAAGAGAAAAACGTACTGCTGTAGAAAATGAGAACATACGCAGTGCCGCTGTGATCTACGTAGTACGTCAGTTATAAAGATGGCACCGTACTACAATTCGCGTTCGTCGGATTTAACAAAACCGACAAATTTGGTCTGTCTGGATATACAAAACAAAGCAACAGTAGTTAATTTAATTTTCAGCGTCTTTTCTATTCGAAATTTATTGGATTTACAATACAAATGCATCACCCTAACACTAGAGAAACATGGGAGTGCGACATTCCATGCATGTGGACTTTAAGGAGGAGGTGGGGGTGTGGTCTGACCTAAACATCCAGCGGCGTTAAGCGGGAAACTTGTGAATATGTCGACGGTCCGGAATCGTTGATAGCTATGAATGTATTGGTACCCGTGTGTATCTCGTGGAGAGGTATATGGTTTTTACTTAAAATTCGATGTTTTTGCCACGATTCCGACGATGTCAAATTTACGAGCAAAGTATCAATTAGAGTGAGATGTCACCCATTATCTTGTCATAGCATGATGGGCCAAGTTTATGTACAGTAACGCTAACGACCTAAACTGACTAGTGTCATTACAAACAGTAGGGATGGTTATAAATTTTGATCTTAGCAATTAGACCATTTTTAATGTAGACTTGCTGTCGTTAACACTGTATGAGATGCAGCTGCAGAGCATTTTTGAAATTGAAAAGGTCATATGTAGCAAATAACAGGCCCTAAGTTGACAAGCCTGATCAAGAAATTTGTAATAGTGGCGCTTTAAATCCAAGTCTATTGGACAGCTTCGAACACAGGGTGAAATAAGGCGTTTACGTTTCAGGTTTCATAACGGTTATTCAACGGAAACATAAATATCCGCCAACGGAAATTTAAGTAACCGTTGCGGGAAACACGCATGTACATTACGTTTCAGCAACTGCGGCTCTGCATAAACGCATTTTTTAAACTCACATATCCGCAACGTTTACGCAGTCACGGAAACTCTGATAGCCATCGTGTTTCTGCGACTCGTAAAGTCGCACACACAATTATCCACTGGATTTCCGGAGAGCAAATGTAACGATAAATCACGTCCGCAAGGCTTACGCAGTTACGGAAACTCTAATAGCCGTAATGAGTTTCCACGATTTGTGAATTTGACAGATACACAATTATCGGCTGGATTTCGGAAGGGTACATCATTCACTGTGAAGTTCAAGTTGGGATAGGAAGGGATTTTTTTCCTCTTGTAAATCACAGATAGGCCTAATAAAAAAAGACATAGTCGGGAATACCCTGCTAATGTGGATGCATTCCTCAACTTACGGTATACCCATCGGAAGTAGCCAACGAAGTTTCTGATACACAACTGTTAGAAGTGGAAGCTGCGTTAACAAACGTCTTTAAATCTACAGCATTTAAGTGGATTACGTTTTATTTTCACTATCTGTACAGAGAATGTCCTATTATGGTAACAGTCTTGGCACAGCCCCCTCAAAGATAGGCGGCCCTACTTTTGTCAATGAAAAAGTAGTCCACATACTCAAAAAAGAAACAATATACTGCTGAACTTTGAAACAAAAGTGTAACGGATACTATCACTATATGCATTCAAGTTGATTCTTACAGATATCTAATCTGAGATCATTGACAAAATTGCCATTATTTCCACTCAAAGATGGACAGTCTTGGCACAGCCCACTCAAAGATAGGCGGCCGTACTTTTGTCACTGGAAGAGTAGAACGTATACTCAAAAAAGTAGTCCATATATACATAAAAAACTTCAATAGTGGTCAAGGAGCAAAGGAGACTATTACTATATGAATTTAAAATCATCCATACAAATAATCAAACTAAGTTCATTGACAAAAGCGCCATTATATCCACTCATGCATGTGCTCGACCTCAGCGGTAGTCCACTAGCCAAAGACTCACAAGTCAAAATTGGGTTTCGTCTACATTGCAGGAATAATCGAGAACCAGAGTGGTGTTTGACAAGGATAGGTGTTCAACAGATAATACATAATTTAGAGCTTGGCTACAAGGTCATGTCTATATTGTCTACCAAATTTTAATTATCAGTAGCCCATGGATCACGTGAATGAATCGAACCATTAAGATTGAGCCCTAGATAGATGTGGCAGTTGACACTGTTCAGTTGGACATTTAAGGCCAGCACACAGGAGGGGATTAGTCTCATGGACTTTTTTCAGAGACAAGTCCCCTCGTGAGTGCCTACCTTTATGCCATGTACTAAATTTACATGGTGGCAGCTTTCTCCCATCTTCTATCTGCAAAAATTAATGCATTTTGTAGATACAAAAAATAATTTACAAAGCCTGGTGGATATTCATACATAAAAACATAGAACGTGGCCAACAAAGCTAGAGTTCCCTCAACAATGGATGTCTTTGAGGTGCACAAATTATCCTCCCAGCGGCTATAAGTACACATTATTGGCCGGAGAATACAGGTCACCCTGGAAGATTATGAATTGATATTCCTGTTGAAGAAACAATCAAGAATGTAAGAACAAAAACAATAATAAAAGTAAAGTAAAACAATTAACAAATTAATTTAAATAGGATCTTGTGACCTTGGATGCTTATGTAAAGATGGACACTTGTGATTGTGGATACTTTCGGGGAGACGAAACATTTGATGTTCCTGCAGCATCTTCACTACAAGGGTTTGGCGAAAAAAACATGAAGTACTCACCATGACATTAAAAACAACGACAAGAATAACAACAAAAAAACAAGTACATCTGGAGACTAGAATAGGAGCTGCATGAAACTGTGTATTCGGTTGGACTGTTTGTGTCCTCATTTCTGCAGTCTGCATTGTATTCAGTTGAAACTCTGAGCAAATATCTTCTAAGGAACAATCTTCATTAAATGACTACTATGAAAAGTTAGTAAGAACTGTCCTCTTCCAAAAAAGCTTATTTCAAACCATAAGTTTGGTTTATCTCTAAATTTTACTGCCATGCTAATAGTTGACCCTCAAGTTCATGGACGTACTGTTACACATTTGTGAAGAGTGAATGAGCATAACCAATATACACTTACAGAGAGCCTTTGCCAATAGTAGTGGCAATATTGCTATTGTCACCTCAGCCTTTTCTCCTGAAACAGAGAACAGCAGTAGTTAGTGGTGGGTTAAGTGTCTATTAGATTTGTTTTGTCTCTTTTTCCTATCTTTTTATTTTTTTGTCTCAGCTGGTCATTGAGTTGTCACTCGCAGAACTGTACCAAGCGTAAAGATCTCACATTATGAAATTAATGTGTAAACATGATAATTCAAAACAAAGAAAATATATATAAATTTTGATTAAAAGGTATGGGCCCTCAGAAATGAGCCATAAATAATGGTCCTGAAGAGGGGGGGGGGAGGGGAGAGGGGGTCCAAATCCCATTTCTCAGCCCAAATCCCAGTTCCCAGTCCAATTTTTACCACAAATCTCATTCCCAGTGTCACAAATCCCAATGCATCTTAAAGTGGCCAAAATGAAAACAATTAACCAAATACCTTTATTTTTTGTTCTTATCAAGGAAGATAAATAAAAAATAATCAATATATAAGTTTTACCTGCAACAAATTCACCTGCTGGACTGCAGAGTGTCAGACATTCGTTGAGTAAATAGGTTAAAAGAAGGGTATTACCACCATATGCTAAGCATATGAAGCCTTTTATGACAAAAACCCTCCCCTCACCACAAGGTATTTGAGAGAAATGCTCAGTCTAATTTTGAAAGAAAATTCATTCAAATTCAATGGAAAAGACTATCTACAATATCAATACCAATACTTTCATGACCAAATTTATTTGGCAAATAGAAAGAGAAATACATGTACTAAGACAGAGCCTCAAAAAACCGCTAGTGTGGAAAACATATATTGACGACGTGCTCTCCCTGTGTAACACAAGCAAAGAGGAAAAAGAAAAATTCCTTGAAAAGGTAAATACATTTCACCCAACTATCAAATTTATGGCTGAAATCTCAGAAACAGAGATTGCATTCTTAGACACAAAAGTGTACAAAGATGATAAATTTCACAAGGAATCTATCCTACAGTTGTATATACAAACGCATTACAAAATAACCTACGGAGACCTTTCGAAAGCAATATTTAAGGAAAAATTCTTCGAATTACGCCTGGATGATAGAGGGTACCCAGCTAATGTTGTTAAAAAACACCTCTCAGAAGTAAAATTCTTGGACAGAAAATCAGCACTAAAACAGAAAAACAAAGCGCATGTGAGAAAATACTACTCTTTGTTATGCAATACCACCCGGCAGTAAATGCAGTTTAAAATCAACGCAAAATCAGGTTGTAACTACATTGGTTTGATATTTGTTGATTTGCAAACATTTTTAGGTATTCTTAAAGACTATTTTGTTGCATTGTTGTGTATTTAAGGGACTTAGCAAGGGTTTCAAAGGGTTTGTAGATTCTGTTTTTCAATAGGACATCTTTCCCATGCCGCATTATACCCTACTCTTTTCCCAGTCCCAGTCGCCAAATCCCAGCTCCCATTTTACCCCTTCAGGACCCTCATAAATATTATGTACCGGTCAAATTGAAGCTTCAACATCCTCCCCCCAAGGCATACTCTGGGAATTTGGCTTTGCATCGTGCCCGGGGAGGGGGGAATTTGAACGTTGCGTTGGAAGGGTGGGGAATTTGATCCAGATTTATCCCTTGTTCTAGTGTAATACGCCCGTGAGTTTTTACAGTTTTTGCAGGGTTTGATGGATTTACAAGACAGAATTTTGCCTTTGTTTGCGAATAACTCTCTCAAAAGGGTCTTTAAAAGAAGTGTGAAGGTCTAATAAGGGCAGATCTATCTCTGTAAAGCGTGGCTAGTGTTTGATTAAAGACGAAATTTGCCTTTGAGGAGAGGTATTTCAGTACTAATTGGTGGGGCATTTAAACGGCTTTTTTGCCCCGAGGGGAGGGAATTTGAACTACCCAATCTTCAAAAGTTCAAATGCTTAGGGGTTGCCCGGAGGGGGATGTGGAAGCTTCAATTTGACTGGTACCAGTGTACATTTCTTTTGAAGTCCCTAAGAAAATGTCATCAAGAACACTTCAAGTGCGGAAGACTTCGCTCAAACGTTGTAAATATCAAACAAGGCAAGAATATTTGGAGATATAAAACCCCAAGCGTACGTTTTACAGTCTAAACTTAAGCTTACCTTGGCAATCAGTTCACAACAGTACAACCATGAGCCATCAAAGATGGCGGCCCAACTGGACTCGATGAACCTTTGTTTAATTGTAGAAAAAACATTCCCACCGATCGTTAATCCGCTGTAAGAAGATTGTATGCATCTATGCAGAGGCCGTGAAGCAAGAAGAACGAATAGTTCACAAGCCATCTCTCCCAAGCGACAGATCTAGAAATTTATCCCTCGAGTGCTGAATGCTACCGACGGGAAGGGAACAGAGTTTCATGATAATTTTAATACTTTCACTTGTTATCAAGAAACACCTAAATTATCTATTAAAGAACAAATCTCTCATGCAGGAATATGGGAATATGACCTATCTCTTGAAGAATTGTTAACAACTATAAAATCTTTTGAGAACAATAAGTGCCCATGGGATGATGGCTTCACAAAAGAATTTTACGAGACTTTCTTTGATCTTGTCGGCAGGCACCTTTTGAATTCATATAACGAAGCTTTCCACAATGGTCAACTCTCTACCTCCCAAAGACGAGGTGTGATTACCTTAATCCCTAAAGAAGAATGTTCCCTTTTGGACCTTTCGAACTGGCGTCCAGTGATTATAAGATACTTGCTAAGGTCATTGCCGAAAGGTTCGAGTCATCATTGCCAAAAGTAATTAACTCTGACCAGACTGGCTTCATTAAGGGAAGATATATTGGTCAAAACGTGCGCTTGCTGCATGATTTAATGGAATACACTGAAGCTAATCATATTCTAGGCATTTTTCTATTTATTGATTTTAAGAACGCTTTAGATACCCTGGAATGGGCATTTATTAATAAAGCACTGGAATTTTTCAATTTCGGCCCTGTGGTTACTGGAGGTGGATTTCACTACTGAATTGTAATGTTGAAAGTGGGGTGCTAAATGCAGGCTTTATGACCAGTTATTTCAGGGTCTCAAGAGGAGTACGTCAAGGCTGTCTTTTAAGCCCGCTGCTTTTTGTTCTAGCAGTTGAAATCTTAGCCTCCAAAGGGAGGCATGACGAATTTTGTCGAGGCATTACTCTTCCTGACAACAAATCTAAAATATCTCAGTTTGCACACGATACCACCTTAATAGTAAGTGACATTGATTCCCTGTCGGCAGCTATTTCAATAATCAACTCCGATCCTTAAGTAAAATCTCGGGACTTGCTTTAAATCAAAAGAAAACTTAAGCGCTGTGGATTGGTTCTAATAAAGAAAATATAAATAGACCTTTGGGATTTGAATGTCCAAGTGAACCACTGAAGAAAAGAAGAAGAAAATATTAAGAAAAACGTTTCAATTAAAATTCAAAAAATGGAGACCAAGCTAAACTTGTGGTTAACGCGAGACCTAACTCTTTTCGGGAGAACAATGTTGGCGAAATCTTTGGGAATTCCTCAGCTTATTTACTTTGCTTCAATGTTTTCTGTTCCGGAGCCAGTGATTAATCAAACACAAGGAAAACCCTTTGCCTTTTTGTGGAGAAATAAAAAGGACAGAATTAAAAGGCAAGCGCTCTATCAACCTTTGAGGATTGAGCTTTCCCTGTTTTAATTATAACGGCTGTAAAAGCCTTGCACCTTTCCTAGATTGAAAGAATGTTGTCCGACTCTAATGATAATTGGAACTGAAAGCAATTCGTCATCATTACCTTGAGAAGCACGGCAGTCTTTCTTTTCTCCTTAAGTGCAATTATAACATTAAATCCTTGGATAACCGACTTCCTAGCTTTTGCCGTGAACTTCTCCGGTTTTTTTCATGAACTACGTAGTCAGTATGAGACCCCTCTTAAAAGAGATTTTATCTTATGGAACAATAAGGAGATTCTTATTGACAAGAAGCCAGTGTTCTGGAAACCTTGGTAGGACAAAAGATCTTCTTTAGTAAGGACTTGCCACCTGACTTAGGAGACTTCCTCTCCTTCAATCAATTTAAAGAAAAATATAAAATTGAAACACATTTTCTACAGTACTATCAGATTATCTCAGCAATCCCAAGCATTCTTTACAGAAATCTGCTGAGCAGAGCAATTCTCAAATGGATAAACTTTTCACGAAGAACACTTTCTTTCTTTCGGAAAATAAATTATTCAATTTCGATGAATTTCGATGAAACAATATTATGAATTGTTTATCGAAAGCATTGCTTGCGTGCCTACCGCGATTAGTTCTTGGGGGAAAAACCATCCAGTCATTGCCAATTCTTGGGAATCTGCTGTTGCTAGTACTTATAAAATTACCTCC
>Ga0126336_10000897_pt1 | contig 14072 bp, 12 predicted proteins | sample SidCmetagenome_FD_92530 | JGI IMG/M metagenome (GOLD analysis project Ga0126336, IMG submission 92530) | Coral microbial communities from El Islote,Puerto Morelos, Mexico - Siderastrea C C metagenome | ecosystem: Host-associated > Invertebrates > Cnidaria > Coral | place: El Islote,Puerto...
CTGGGCTGGTTTGAAGCTTTTTGGGCGAGAAATTGAGGTTTATATTTTTCATCAGTTACTGAACGTTTAGAATTAATTACTTTAATTAATTCTAAACGTTCAGTAACTGATGAAAAATATAAACCTCAATTTCGTTCGCGCTAATTATTTCTGCGCATCCCTACTGCGCACGCAATTCACGTCGCCATGTCATGCATGTCATGCATTGACCGCGCGCTGTTGACGAAATGTGGAGACACATAGCGCTATTGGGCATTTAATCTCTCTGCACGGATGTAACTTTCTTCAATGTTCGGTGACCCCAGATTTTCTTTTGATAAATCACTTTCTTTATCGATTTTCTACGTCTCGTGAAAAATTGAAGAAAATCCGTGTTGTGGAAGTTTGATTTTTTTTTCAACTTTTTCTGCCTACGCAGCATCGAATTCCGCTATTATTTTAGCTGCACGGTGTTGGCAAAAGCCCATTGCAAAGGTTGAGTTTAACTGAAAGGATGACACCGGTTCAAATTATTTACTTGATAAACCCATTTTAATGAGAAAGTGGGTCTTCAGCCAATTATTTTTAATACTTTTCAACTAACAACCACCGAGGCCGTGTCGAGGTACGAGGGCCGATTTGTCAAAATTGGGGTAGTTTTCCATGCGCTTTATTCCGAAAACGAAGTCGGTAACCCCCAAATTGTTTTGCATTTCTGACATAGTTATAACTCATTATCTGACTGTAGCAAAAGTATGAAAAAAAATCTGTGTTGTCCTGAGATTTTCGCGCGAACGTCCTTAACTAGGATTTACTCCACGGCTTCTTGGGCTCTTTTTCGGATTTCATTTTACAAACATAGATGTTGATTTAGCAAGCAGGGAGCAACTGTGACGTAGAATTGTTTCAACACATCCCTTACGTTAATTTGTTTATTCTTCAATAAATTGAAGTGTGCTGATAACAGACTGTCATTCTTGTAAATAAATTTAACAATTTCTTCCTTTGTTAAATTCTTAATTGTTTACAAATTACAAATATCTTTTCCTGATTGGCTCTGAAATTTACAAACATCTTAATTAATGTGCTATAATGTAGCTCAAAAAGGCCAAGCCAAAAAATAATTGCAGCAATAAAATAATAACGAATCTGTGGTTCAAATTAGAAGACCTGAAAACCTAACAGTTTTAAAAGTACCATTATTCACCATGATGCATCTTGCCTACGCGAATAGAACACCTTGAACTTTTACATAGCCATTAAGTTTATTCAAGGCTGTGAAAATTTTACTTATGCATTTCGGCTCAGAAAAAGCATCGACACCACTAGATCAAGTTCGAAATTTTTACGGCCGTACAAAAATCTTGCATGCCTGGTACCGCCATGGCAAACGTCAGGTAGTGTAACTTTTCAGTGGTATCAATAGCTCTTTGGGGCAAGCCGATAAACAAAATTTAGAAAACCTGGACGGTAATCTACATATGTACTGAACTTTACGAGCTTCCCTTTCGGGTGAATAAATTATTATAATGTGACAAGTCTGAAATTCGTTGGGTCAGCATCCTACATTCTTCGGCTATTTAACTGGTACTGCAATCAATTTAAAAAAATGACAAAAAACGGGTACAACATTCTAAAGATTTCATTTTTCCGACATGACTTGACAACAACAGTCCAGACCACCTTAAAGGTTTTTGATTTTGAACTAGAGACGAATAATCAGTCTCGACGAACTTAAGCAAACATTTTTGGTTCGTCTGATAATTTCCCTGTGTATAAATACGGATTTGCAGACGAACTATCTATTTAGCTCGTTTTAAAAGACAAACAGAAGTAGATAATTCGTCTTACCCGTATTTTATACACAGACGAACTAAAAGTGCCTGCCCAAGTTCACCAAAGGCCAGTTATTCGTCTCCAGTATAAATTGACCCAATTTTAAGTTCAGTTCCAAAATTTCATAACCTCCCTGTAAGTGAAGTGTTAAGGCTAGAGCCCGTTAGCAAAACCTTAAACTCATTCAAAGGAACGACAACCACAAGATTTTTCTGAGAGGAACCTGGTTATTCCGGCCACCAAGGCACACACATCTGGCTGCATTAGCAAGGTGGCCGGATTCAAGGGGCATTTTTTCGGTATTTCTTTGAGCCAACACTATACAAGGTGCTATGAGGTTTCAGTCTGCGGGTGAAATCTGAGTGTGGCCATTTAAAGCAAAGCTTTTGAGAAGCACTTTCATGCTGTACAAAAGTGTTGACTTTCAATTCGCATTCAATTTGTGTTTTCCAAATAGAAATGAATTGACATTTGCCAAGCTAGTTGTACTTTATTTTGGCAACCTTAGGCTGACATCAGATTTCCACTGCAGTAAGAGGTTATTTAACCTGATTCCTTGTTAATCAGTTAACATTATTTTGGAACTTCACATTATTACGAAAAACTTTTTACCATTTCAGAAAGGAATGAAGAATTGCAACACAGTACAACCCCACAATCATGAACATTTAAAGGAAATGTTCGAATGGTTCACGACATTAACAACAACAACAACAAAATACAAAATGTGTTCGGCAAAGGTTAAGTCTCATTCGGTACACAGGCCTCCCGAACGGCCACAGCTTAAACAAGTCTTTTGCATGGAGAACTGGTGACTAGACTAATTTCCACGCCTCCTGGAGAAGATGATAGTTAACCAAAAGGTCGCCCACATCAGTAATTTCTATCACCCCCGTCATCAACTTTCTCTAACAGATCTTAGAAATCAAAGGAGTAACATTTCTTGTGTAAGGAAACAAAGCAATGGCACCTGCGACTTTCAGTTGAGACCAGCAAGATAAAAATTGAACTGGGATCGTGTCTCCATGTGTTTTTGATAATCCTGTTGTTAAAATTACTGTAGAACGATATCCAAGAGGAGGTACTTTTACTTTACAAGAGCCAGCGGTTTCATTTGTTGGAGGTTCAAGATAGAGGGATTGTATTGCATTGTTAATCAATATATTAGAATTCTCAATAAAATAACTCAAATTCAATATTATTCATAACTTAGTACAAAATATTACCATTTCATGAGCAACATGCATGAAATGAAAAATTGACATTATGCCCAGCGTTTCTGTATACCATACCCACTCATAAGCAGTTGTCATATATCTTCAATAATTTAAGAAAGAAATTCAACGATAGTATAAGTAAACAGTATACTTTGCAACTGTTATTTAAGAAATCGAAAAACATTTTAGAATAAAAACTAACGCTAGAACATGACGTTTAGGCGTCATTTGATAATGGCGACAGGATGACGCCGAAACGTCATGCTCAAGCGTTAGTTTTTATTCTAAACTGTTATTTAGTTCGGCTTTTCTGACGGAGGTTTCAGTAAAACACGTCTGATTTTCCAGTGCTTTCAGTAGTTTCCGTGGGAGCAAATCGGTCAACTTTCAAATTTCGTGAGAAGATTGTCATGGTTTTTCTGAAAACACTGATGGATTTTAGTATGGATTAAATTTCATAAATAAAAACCAAAGAGATAATTTGTTTCATGGAGAAAACTGGTCACCAACAATGAAAAGTATAATAAGTTGTCAGCCTGGATTTTAGCCCGAAATAGTACACAGCACACAAATAATTGTAATGTGCTATTCCCGGTAATTACACCCCAAAACTTGGATACTTTACATTTAGCCAAAACCTTCCAGACTTTTTTGTGCGAAATGGAAAGTCTCTTTCCATCTAGGAGAAGAGCCTCGGTTGCATTTCCAAACTTGGCAATCCCATTAGTGAACAAAACAATCGTGATTTTGCAGTAGCCAACAAAATGGATGTTACACCGCCACTTTGTTTTCAACAGCATCGCCATTGTTTGAATAGAACAGTTTACAGTGTTTTGTTAATATTGGGATGAGCAGAAAAAATGAAAATTTTGTGCAAACGGAACAATAGGTTCCATTCCAACCGGGTGAAACCAAAAAAGTGGAGTACCTCTGAAGATCAGCTGGTTTTTCAGGAAACTCCCAGAAGACTGGGTCATTCCATCTGCATTTTAATTAGTTAACCCGGAAATTTTGGCTAAATGGAAAGCAACCTTGACCTGTTTACCACGCCCTCTATTGATGCGAAACAGCGTTTCTTACTCTGAATCTTTGCACTTGCTTCCTTTACGTCTAAATCTCCAGAATAGAGATTTACGATGCTTCAGTTTCCCTTTTCCTTCAATGTGTGCCTCAGGTGTTGAATAGGAACTGTTAATTTCACATTCTCTGTGGGATGCAGTTCGTCTTGACATTGACTCAGGATTCATTTCGGTATACATCAGTGTAGACGGACACCGTGGTCTATTTGCTTCATCTAGGACTCTAAACTCTGGACTGCCACATTCATTAGAACTTTGTGATGATGAAGAGACCTCCAGCATGCTTGGAGAGTGAGGTTGCCCATGGGCAAGAGAAGGAACTGAAAAAGTACTTTCTGAATGTAGATGCCTAGAGGAACAGTTTCCATCAACAGCATCTTCCTCCAGAGTCAAATTAGTCTCAAAACCCTGTTCTGAGCTTTTCCTACGAAGAAACCTACTCGTTTGTGTGTTTGGAGAGTTTGGGTTTGATGTCGCAGAGACTACATGATCACAGTTCTCACCAGACACAGAAAGATTTCCATTTTCTTCAGAGTTGATTATGCTGTAGCGCTTCAGTTGGGACACTGATCTTTTAACTTTTTTCTGCTTAGCAGGGTCAAACTGCATCTGTATCCGTAGAGCACGGTGAAAGAAACTTTTCAATTTACCGGGAGTGTTCTTAAGTAAATCATCAGTTGCCACATTAAACAATTTATAACGGCCAGCGATCCACGACTGACGTCGCTTCTCAGCAGACCTAAAGTTCAAGGGTGGGGATGCTTCAGCACTGACTATAATAGCAGGAGGGCTTGAAGGTGGTGGAGATTTATTGTTCATCACAGCTCCAGAGTTCTCTGTGCTGTTCTCTTGTTTGTTCTCTTTGGAAGGCGAAAGTGAGTGTTGTTCAGCTGACTGAGATATTTGTGTAACTGGTGAAGGTGTGTCCATTGCTTCCTCTATCTCGGGCCGAACTTTATACCCCACAAGAGTAAATTCTAAATGTTTGGACGTTTCAGCAAATGTGGGTCGTGTCGATGGTTCCATCTAGCGATGAAAAAAAAAACGTTTAAGCTGTTTCACCAGATAGCATTTTGTAAAGCTCCGACAATTAAATTACAATGCATTTCTAACTAGAGTCATTTAAAGTGTTTTTAACTGTGTATGGGAGGCAAAGCTACATGCAGCATTCTTCACTTTCAAAGAGCACCTTGGTAAAGGAAGTAGTTAAGTCTTCTGTAAACTGTCAAATCCGGTGGATTGAACAAGCCATAGGACTCATCAAGACAGTTACCTAGATCCAGTTTCTCTACGTAAGAATTGACTAGGCACATTATTTCCCCCCCCCCCACCCCCCTCAATCTTGTGCAGAGTCCTCAGGCTTCTTGGTGTATGGGTGGTTGCCAGGAGAGACTTTCGGGCAATGGAAAAAAATTATTATTTTTTATTGGCTGTTCACTGACTATTCACTGTAACAAAACTAAGAACCACCAACTGCAGGTTTCCTATGGGAACAATCGATTTTTTTTTTTTTTTGACCGGCTGTTCACTGACTTTCACTGTAACAAAACTAGCAACTGTTAACTGCAGGATTCCTGCGATAACAATTCCATTACCCCAGAGTCTCTCCCGGCAAACCCCCACTGAGGAGCACAAGGAGCCTGAGGACTCTGGTGCGAGACTGTTCCCCCCCTCTTCTCCACCCAGGACAAGCTGGTCAGTAGTCCATCGCAGGAAACTGTTAGGATTCCCTAATTGTTTACTGGCGCTACTTGTACACCAGGGCCCAGTTGTTCGAAGTGTGGATAACGCTATCCCCTGGATAAATCCCTATCCAGCAGATAAATGATAACAAAACAAAGTACACTATCCACTGGATAGTGATTTATCCGGTGGATAGCATTACCTGCTCTTGGACAACCGGGGCCAGGGTTAAGCGAGACAATGGGGTAATAATTCCTTGTCTCAGGAAACAACACAACATGATGCAGAGACCAGACCTTGAACCACAGACCCACAGATCAGTGATATTCTCATCAAATCCACTGTGCTAACCACTACACCACCACACCCACCTCCCCAGGATATGGAAGGAGAGAGATTCGACCATGTTGGTTGGTCAAAACAGCGTCTAAGCCATTAGATAGAATTTATTCATCTATGCCACGATAGTCATTAGTACATAAATACAGTTGAACCTCCCAGAAGCAACCACATAAAATGTCAAGCCAAAGTGGTTGCCTATGGGATGTGGTTGCTTATGACAGGTTAGACCACTGGGAGTGAAAATTTGGATTTCTTAGCACAGCCAGTTTTAGAGGTTTACTTTTAATAATGCCTGCACAGACTGACATACAGCCCAAAATGAGTTGCAACTCTTCTTTACAGCAATATTCAATGCACTCGACATTTGGAGACCAGAGGCCTATTTCTGGAAACTCCTGATAACTTTCCGGGCCTGAAAACTATTTTCAGTGCACAATATTCTTGAATAGCTATACAATTTTTATTGATTTTCAAAGATAAATTTTAATCTTTATAATTTCATGAAGCGCATGTCGCTGAGTTTGTACCAATAATTACCATTAGCTGACAAATAAATGAGCTCGAAAAAATACTTGCCGGGCGCAGAAAGTTATCAGGAGATTCGAGAAACCACTCTACACAATTTGCACCCAGTGAGAGGGGATTATGTGCCAAGTGGTCATTTGTTGGAGGTTATAAACAATGGCAAAATTCAAACGATCAGCCCAAAAAGTGGCCACGGTTGTTTACGAGAGGTGGTCAACTACGAAAGGTTCCAACCATAGTGATTATACTGAGAACATTTTCATATTTTTGAAAAGTGGTCACTGACAGGAGGAGGTCGTTAACGAGAGGTCCCCACAGGGAGGTTCGACTTTACATGTATACAGTCATAGTATAAAACACCTACTGGACTGCACATTAACCATGTCCAACCGCTGCTGAGATGTTTGCCAGACATGGGCAAGTGTTTTTCGGCCATTGTCCAATGACCAAACTGCTATTTGCAGCTCTTTAATAAATACACAGTTAAAAAAAATTCTTAGCACTTTCACATTGACTGGCATTATTGTTAATCACCTGGCAACAGCAAAGTGCTGTTTGAAGAAACTCATTCGGACAGTCCCCTGCCATCTGCTGGAACTTTTCTACATCCACGCCAAATTTCTAAGAAAAAAATACAAGTGTTTGAGGAGAGGCAGTAAGACTACTTTAAAGAACATTAGTGAAGAAATTGGTACTTGATCCTGTCACATTGAGTCAGAACAAATCAGGTTTCTTTCATAGGATCCAATATTTATGTAAAGCTCCATCACTTTTGCAACAGAATCGAAAGCTTGTGCTTTACATAAATTTGGGATTTTGTAAGAGAAACCCCTATTTTGTTCTACTTTAAAGAAGCTTGCTTGAAAGAGCTCTATGGATTAATATGTTTCCAGGTCAAAAACCTGGTCTAAAGACAGAAAAAAACACTCAACTGAGACATTTTGAATCTTAATTTTAATTTGTAAAGGAAGAGTGCTAAATTCAATCGAGGCAACTGCCACAATGTGCAGTAGCTTCACAGTGTTATTCATTTTGGTTTGACATGTGTATTTAATTTATTGGAGACCTCAAAAAGCAGACCAGGGGTCATTTTGAGAAAATCTTTTGTAGATCACGCACTCAAAGTGTCGCAAGACGTCCATTTCAATTGCCCAAAAACCCAATATATGATTCTCAACCTCCAAGATAGTTTAAAATTTCCCTGCCACAACAACAAACTTAATTGTATTTCCTCTATTCAGCCCCTCCCTCTATTAACCCACCCAATCATCTAATTAGCCTACTTTCAGGCAAAATGTAAGTAAGCCTCCTTCCCCTATTAAGCCCCCCCCCCCCCACCCAAACCCCAAATTAAAATCAAAACCTTGATTATTAAAATCAGAGTTTTGATCTGTAGACAACACTGAGACCAAATCTCTGTCACTGATTCTCTTTCACCCATATTTTCCTTCTGCTGTATACTCAAGACTTTGTTAACGCCTTGGGGTATCTTGTCTCTCCACTTTGCCATAATTCCTGTTCTAAACTAAATTTTACTTTAATACCTGTGTACGAGGCAACTCATCTGGATCAGCTGGAACTCGACCGATGATCTCACATAAAATTATCCCATAAGAGAATACATCAGCCTGTGCAACATACATGCAAAAAACAAATATAATAGAATCACTAACAACCATTTAAAGTATAGTAAAATCAAGCCTCTTCCTTTGTAATAGACTGTTGTAGCTCAGGCCTATCACTCAGCTCAGCTCAGCCTTAAACACTAATACATCCTGGAACCTACTTTGGCTAGCTCTGACAGTCAGCCTGTACTTCAAATTATGCTATTGAAACCCCCGAAAAGGATTTTATTCTGACAGCACTAAGCTGGAAAATAGTTAGGACCACAGTTAACACGATTTACATGTTAGGGCTTATTACAGTACATGTAGTGATAAAACAGACTGATTGGCTTTTAACAGACCTATGAAATTATTATCACTTCACCTGTGAAGACCTGCTTACCTTTTCATCATAAGCTTCGCCTCGTAGAAGTTCCGGTGCCATATTATAAGGGGATCCAACAATTGACTGTTCTCTGAAAATGAGTAAATATGGGTACATGTACAAACACCAGAGCCAACTGGTACAGTACAATAAACAGAACCACCAGAAAGTGCCACACAGGAGCTTTCAACAGCAAGGTCTCACAATCCAGTTTCAACCATTGATTCAACAGTTCCAACCACCCTAATGTACAGCGAAGTACTACATGCATCTTATCACTTCACCTTGCATTATAGGATTTCAGCCAGAGAGGTACCACCTTGCACTACAATGTACACATTACCCACAACACCACAGGTAATCAATGCTACCACATTAAATTTTTATTTAAATATCACATTTTACTTGATTTTTTCCACAAGTAATTAATGAAAGAAGCTAAAAGGCACCCTTGGCTAATGTCCATGGCTTTTACTAACTGCAACCAGCAACCACCTTTTATGCCATGCAACTACACCAGCATTGTTAGCGGTTGAAAATGACTAACATTAAAGACATGGGAGACTTTCATGTGATTACTGGATTTCCCAAAAATTGATTGAAACACTCACTTCAGACTTAAGGTATTCCTGGAGGCTGAAGTGATCCTTTTAAATCGGTTGACTTTTAAGCAGCTTTAAGTTTGTCACAAGATGAGTTTGTTTACAAATTTTCAGCTCAAGGGAATTTGTATTTCGCAAGATATATGCAACTGAAGTTCCATCTCCAAGGTAAATTTTGCGGGAAAATTATCACAGAAGACGGCAAAAAATGCAATTGTGGTTTACGAAAACATCCCCTACGGTGCGCAAATTTGACAGTTTGCAATCTCGAGTTTTGATTGCAAAATTATCATAAGTCACCGGCCCTTCGCTTAATGTGCCTTATTCATGCTAGTTTAAATGGAACATTACAAATTACCCCTCTCTTGTGAAAAACAATAGTATTTTGGTGGTAGAAGTGCACTGAAATATATTTTTCTTCTACGAAGACAGAGCAACACAAGTTTTGTTAGTGACATTGAAATACTAGCCGTCGCCCAGAGTTATCAAAGACAACTTCTTATTACAGGTCACTGAAATCGCAATCTTGTCTTTCACAAAATACAACTCAGTATTTAAAAATATCTGTGGAAGTTTTATTTTATCATAAAGCGCAGAGATTCTTTGGTACTTCGTGGAATAACTCTGACATTTGCAACACGAACAAATAAATCTGTCAATGCCGTGCTCCACGAGATTGGTTGCCAAGGAAAGGTGTCATTGTTTATGCTGGCGCTTCTGATTGGTTTCGTGGGGAAAATAGCCCACCTTAAAAGAAATGAGGGACCAAGAAAGGGCACTATTTTGCATTTTTTCACTGGAAAACATGACTGAAGGGCTCAGCAACATGGCTGCCATGGAAAAAAGTTTGGAAGAAAGTTGTAGACCGATTTTCTTTCGATTCAAGCGCGATTTTGGGCTAAGAAATACGAGTTTCATCAAAGGTGCGGATATATATCTTTGGTTCATCGGACAGACTTAAACCTTGCAGGAAATAAACTAGATACGTGTACAATGTTTTCTTTGGAAGTATGTCAAATGTTGTCAAATATAAGTCCCGCGATGACTTCAAGAATTCTATAAACAAGCGAAATTGAATTTTGTGGCATAACATTTTTCGACTTGCCTTTTCTGTGCATACTGCCACAAGATTTAAGGTTTTGGTGACATACATAGATTGGAAAAAGCTTTTTGAAGTTGAATGAATTCTCTGAGTTATATTTTAAAAAAATGGAGAACCAAGAATATTTTGACCACACCCAAAAGTATCAGATTACAGGAACTCTCTACATACTTTCAAAATAAAACTATTTTTTAACAAATCTACTCATAATGTTGTACTGTCTGTGTTAATATGATCAAGTTTGAACAAATATTTCTACAGTATTGGGACAAAAATAAGTGGCAAAAATGTCCAAATTAGCCTCCACGAATACCTTAAAGGGATCATACACTATGTGTACCAAGGAACTTGCATAATGCCATTTCTTTCATTCTTCAACTATCTATCAGTATAGAGCTAATCCCCTTGTTACCATAGATACCACGAAAAACAGGTGGCAAATTTCATCATGATATCGCCTAACATTTTAGACTGCAAATATGCACCAAAATGAGTGCAAATCTAAGAACAAAATGACATCTGTCGTAGTCCCTTTGAAAGAGCACGGACAAAGGACACTTTTAAAAGCCTAGATCTGTTACATTGTGAACAATTAATTCAGTGGCAAGTTGTATAATACCATGTAAACTCAACCATTTCTTCTTGTCATATTTTTAATGTCATCTAGGTGCCCAAAAAATAAATGTTAAAAACAACTTGTATCAGTCTCTTTACACCGATAAATATGTAGATATGTATACTCCATATTGTTGGATTAAAAAAACATGTTTTGCTATAATTAGAACACTGAATACCAATATCATAGCCAATAAACTTAACACGAATTTTAATTTCCTTTGAGCAAAGTGGTATATATTCAATATAGCCTGAAGTCGTTGATACAATTGCAAATTAACATCCCGACACCAAAGACTACACTGTCCAATATACATGTAAAAGTGTGAGAAAACTCTGATTTTTGAACAAATGAAAACACTGTTTGGAGATCTGGGCCTAAAAACAACACTAATCTGACTTAAGATATATGTACATGTATACCAGATAATTATCAAATTCCCCCAAAATAAACAGAAATGTGATAGCCAATACTGTCACTCAAAAATAAACCAACAAAGTTATCAAAAGCAAAAAGGGACAAACTGCTACTAAGAAAAAGTACTTTTAATCTTGAACTAAATTTGAGGTTTAAGATTATACATAATTTTCCATGTTTCTTTAAACTCCTTTATTTTACTTGCAGTTTGCATGACAAATTAAAAATTTTCCCACTTGCTGTGCGATCCTCGATCGAAAAAAATTCCCCGACAAAACGCTGCAGTCTGCAACAACGAATTAATAGATAAAAGTTCTGTTACAGCACTACACTTGAGGCAACTCTATGAAATTTCCAAATTCACTAAAGTTATTTCCTCAAGGAAATAAACACATCATAGTACCTACTTGAGATACTCAAAAAACGTCTTACACACATTAAGCTTATCTCTGCAAACTTGCTGCTTACGATGAAAATAAACTTTTTTTTATTTTTACACAACACTGATGAGAAATCTGAAATTTACTCACTTTATTTCCGTCGCTAAACCTAAATCTGCCACAATAGCATAGCTCCATCCGTTTCTCACTTTGAGCAAACAGTTCTGTAAAATAAAATAAAAAATAGTACATACACATGAAACATAAACAATGGGACATTATAAAAATTCCACCAAACCTGAAGAACCGAGAAAATGTAAAGTAAAAGTGAATGACACAAGCTTAGCAAAGTTTTAATTTCGCGTTTGAACATGTTAAGTTACCTTCGATGTTAGATCTCGGTGAATTACTCCTTGCTTGTGTAGGTATCTCATTCCTTCAGCAATATCTTTGGCAAGGTAGAGCCGCGTTGACCACTCCAGATGTGTTGAATAATCCAGCAATAGTTCTTCAAGGTCTCCGCCGTTTACGTACTGAAAAAATAATACGAGAGTATCTAAATATAACTAATAAGCTTTTATTACCAGCGGATAACTGTCGTGTAACGCTTTGAAACGTGTGCATTACGGAAACCAACATGGCTGAACACAGCTTCCAACACATTTTAATTTATGGGTCTTAAATTTTAAAATGGGAAATAAAAAATATTATACCTCACAAAGTAGATGCCATCTGCTGTCAGCTATGCAAACGCCGAGAAATCTGCAAAAAAAAAGTCCAGTTCATAATACAAAATGAAATCGAAAGTTCCCAGCAGAACTACAATTAAGAAATTACAACAAGAGACATGTACGAGGAAATGAAAACCGCTATTTGGGACAATCATTGTACCTTATAACATTCGGGTGAGAAAGATGGCTCATTAACTTGATTTCGTCTAGCATTGTACAGCAGTCTAATTCTACATCAGGTTTGTTCATTTTTAACACCATCATTTCCCCCGTTTCGCGATGCTGAACCTACGAAATTAAAACAAAACAAAACTCCCGTCACGAATTTCACGACCAAACTTCATAAAACTATTCCCAAGATTAAACTAAACCGATTTCATAACTTATCGTCACCTTAAATATATCTCCATAAAATCCATTAGAGAGTTTACCGCAGATGAAATCCTCATAGCGGTAAATACACGAATTGGGAATTGAGGATGGCAAGTTCTCCAACATGGTAAAATGATCGTTTCTGGTCGATTCCTCGGGCCGCGGGTCATCTAAAACACGACTCGTGTCGCCTTCCCGTTTAGCGTTAATGTCCATAAGGACAACCATAAGTGTTTCCTCGAAAAGACCTGAATATCAGCTCGGTTTTCCAGCCAGAAATAGGGTGACTACACCACATTTCCTTACGCGTGTATCTCGTCTCTTCCTGTATACGAATTGTGTTACTCTCAAGTTGTAAACTACCCATAGCCTCACGGGAATGATCAGAAATACTCGCTTCTGATTGGTTGACCTTGGAACCTTTGTGCGTGCCTGCTGATAGACACTGTCAGTCATCTGTCATAATCTATTGTCGACGGTCAATGGTTTATGAACTCACAGTACAACTCGGAAAAGTTATTATAATCTGTGTTCAATGAAGTGAAACTTGTAAACACAAGATATTCGTGGGAAAGCTTTCTTTCTGGACGTTTCTAACTTATGCGGATCTGAAATAAGCTTTCATACCCGGGCTATATGGCTAAAAAAAAATAATAAAACACAAAATGTGGCTAAGAAGGAAAGGCATTTTTTGGAAACTGAAAGCTGGCACAACTGAATAACTTTTAGCTGATGCTAGCTGAAATGGTTATTGACTCGATGGACCATGACACGCATATCATGGCGCTCATTTCGCAGTGAACTAGTGACGTCACTTTTGACGGCCAAATTTCTGCGGATCAACTATTTGTGATTTTTGTGATTTTTTCCACTAACCGCAGAGATGATCCCACGAGAATATTCCTCGATCGGATATTACAAATTAACTGCTTAGCCCCTTTTGTCAATAAAGCTTGCTCGTGGTTTATAAACTAAACAAACCCAGTCTGACATCAAACAAACGTCGGTGTTAACATGACAACCACCGAAAAATCGATCGAACAATTGTAAGAGGTTTTCAAATACTCTATAGTTTTAAGAGCGGACCGTTGGACTTGGGGTTGGCGGGGGGGGGGGGGGGGGGGGGGGTTTTGATAAGTGAAAGGGGTGAGACAAATTTGTAAAATTTTTTTTTCCCTTTAAATTACATTTTTTTTATTCTC
>Ga0126336_10000898_pt1 | contig 14071 bp, 3 predicted proteins | sample SidCmetagenome_FD_92530 | JGI IMG/M metagenome (GOLD analysis project Ga0126336, IMG submission 92530) | Coral microbial communities from El Islote,Puerto Morelos, Mexico - Siderastrea C C metagenome | ecosystem: Host-associated > Invertebrates > Cnidaria > Coral | place: El Islote,Puerto...
GAGCCAATGACGTTTTGTTCTGCAATATGGTGAAATTTATGAGGACAACCTTTGGGTCTTACACCACTGTAGTGTGGTCCCACCCGTACCCTAACTCCCTCAACCACGCCTTCCCCTCCCCGCTTGCCGCAAAGATGTAACACGTCTTTGCCAGAGCGAGGAATCAGCATAATCAGCTATCATACAAACCAGGTAAAGAGCAGCGTGACTAAGCGAAGTTAAATATGGCGTGACATTAAAATCGCACGCAAAGTAAATAAAGCTCTTCATTTCCCTTTTCTTCGAAGACAACATATTCCAACGCGTCGGTTTCTTAAATTTTCGGTCTATTGCGAACATAAATAACTTTGCTGCTAATATAAATTTTTCATAGCAAATTTCAGCAGTTAATTTCTGCCTACATTTTCAAGTTGATATGCCTGTTTTCTTCTAAACGAAAACAAAACCCTGAACCTGAATGAAATTCATCAAGCTTTCAAAATTCAGTAGATCTCTATTAGAATGCTTTGTTGTTAATCTTGCGTTCGGTTCGAGATGTTTTGAGCGTTGCATTACATTCCGAAGCTGAGCTGTCAACTATGCAAATTTGTTCAACACACTTTGAACTATAAATGTCATGTTTACGCACGCAAAAATGACACTGCAAATGTTAAAGTTGCTGTTACCTAGAGATAACCCGAAGTATTTTATGCTGTTTTACTCTAGTCTTTTCACTACCGTTACAAACTTGGGCTTTAAGTATTGTTTCTTTCACTGTTTTTATTTTAATAAGGGAGTGAAATATCTAGTTTGAAATATCTTCGGGCGATACATGCGGTAGTAGCTGGCGGTGAGAAGGTTTTCGTGCAGGTGTAGTAGAGTTAACCAAAGCGTGACAAAGCATGACATAACAATTTTAGGTAACATTGATTGCGTGATTGTAATCGGAAATATGATCTTTGTTTGAGCTATTGTTTGTTAAAGTAAGCATGCAAATATTCTAGTACCTATTCTAAGTACGTGTCGCATGGAATATCAAAATGTAGTTCGTGTTTTCCGTCTCAAAACACGTAGGAAGACTAGTTCCTTCTAGTACCAAGTTTCAGCGTAGGATTCTGCTCAAATAACTGCCTAGTTCCGCAAGATTTACGTAAGTTTTCATCCATATCTCTGTAGTTGCGGTTATGTCGTAACTAACAAGTTGTTTATCCCAAAGGAAACTCCATTTACTGTATCTCCTATATTTTCTAGCACGTATTACTTAGCTACCATCATGTATATAAGAACGTTGATCCAAGCAATAAAGTAGTATCAGTTTATTGTACAGCAGTTGAGTGTGTCTCACTCCGTGAGTGTGCTCCTGATAAGCCAAAAGCCAGCCCAAGCATCGCAACAGTTCGACGCTAACCAACCCTTTGCCGTGTTTTTCACTACACGGGTATAAATCGGCCGGAATTTGTTACTTCACATTACAAGTTATGGTTCACACCTTTTCGGTTTACCAAGTGTTTCTGCTTCGGAGCAGAACACAACAATTCGTGAAATAAGTCGATTTGGTTTGTTGCAACCACGACGTTCTATTCATACTAAATCTCAGATTGACAAGTCCATCTCGTGTTTGCTGCCGTGGAAATTTTTACTTCGGCTTAGTTAACGCAAGACTACAATGCGAATAAAATCCTGCCAGACATCAAGGATACAAAAGAGCGCATTCGAAGTATATCCAAACTAGCGAATACAGACCACTTCAAAGCCCGGGGGTCGTACTCCCATAGTATAAGATGCATGGGTATGTGCCGCCGTTGACCTAAGGGCTTCAGTGCATCGGTGGCACACCCCCTCCCAACATATCACAGAATACACCCCCGGCCTCACAGAAGAAAGACAAACTGCATGCACGCATGCAATCGGCGTTGATTTTTTCAGGCTACAGCATTAACCATGACGTCTCTAAATTTTTTTTATTTAGTGACATCATTGGCTAAAAAGGTATATCTTTGGTTCTGTGAAACGTTAAGAGGTGATTGAAACGGCAAAATACTCTGTCTTTAAATGTGAAATTTTTCATAAAAGTTGTAGTTATGATGCAGCAAGTGTTACTGTGTTTTTTCTTTGCAAGCAAAAGTTCAGCGTGTTTTTTTAAAGTACACGTTGACGCGTGGCAATGACACTCTTTGAATTGTGCTTCTTTTGTTTGATTTATTCTATTGAGGAATCAGTCAAGCGACAAGCTCATTGTTTTCTCGATTCTCGCAAAACTCCATTCTCAACTCAATTCTCCATGCTCAATTCTCGATTCTAAACATCTAGTAGATTTCCACTACTCTGAGTGACTGTAGTGAAAAACAGAAGTGTTTGTTAACTCCATTAGGTGGTTAACTCTGTTGCTTAATCATCAGAGTTTGGGGTTATAGAAAGGCACAGACAATGTACATGTAATTGAACAATTTGTTTTCTTTTTTTCTAACAGGACTCAAGGTGTCAAAGAGCAAAATATCTCCTCATAAGCATAAAACGGAAGAACAGCACACTTCTGATAAGACTGACACAGCACAAGGTTCAATCAAGGATCAAGTCCAGCATGCAAGTGAAGCTACTGTGTCTGGTGCAGAAAAACTTCACCAGGTTCATGGTGAAGACGGTCAAACGTCAGTCACAGCAATTAAAGGCATCCTGAAAAGACCAAAGGAGGATCGTACAAGCAAACTCTCTAGTACTGAAGATTCTTCAAGGGTGGAAAGTGCAAACCAACTTAGAACAACTATAACTAGCTCAACAATAATTGAGAAGAAAAATACAGAGGCATTTGATTTGGATGATACTGAGCAGCCTTTTGCCTCTCTAACTGATGAGGAAAAACAAATTATCGGACTTGTGTCACATCCACCAATTATAATTGCAAGTGGGACTGATGTATTGGGTGCTAATAAAAGCTCAGATTCGAAAACATTTTTAGCATCAAGTCCTACTAATATCTCTAGTTGCAACAGCAATACTTCTGCTGCTGCAGCCATAGGTAAACAAGGTGTTGTGAGCAGTGAACAGGATGCTTCTAATGAGGCAGAAGTGGTGGAATTTAAAAACAGCAGTTCAGATAAATCTCTGCCTTGTTCTGAAGTTAAGGAAGAGGCAGCAGATGAGTTACTAACAAATTCCAGTCAGGGCTGCACAGAGCAACCACATGACTTGACAGTCAACAAGGAGAAAGCTGAGACATCATCAAGGAAAAGGAAATCTGTTCAACTTAAAGCACCATTATTGGATGTAACTTGTAAGAAAAGGAAATCACAACAATTGCTGTGTGTTACAGATTGTTTTCCTACTGAACCTGCTGCAAAGTATATGGAGGAAGTTAGTGAGTTGAAAAATTTAAAAGGACATGAAAGTTCCAGTAAACCAGAAACCACATTAGATCAATTTTTGAAATCATCGTCAAAGTCACTTGAGGAAATTGATTATTCTATGAAGAAATCATTGCTTGGTAAAGGCAGTACCACCCAGGGAAATGGCCATAGTCTTTCTAAGGAGCAAAAATGTATTCTTAACAATGCTGTAACTTTAAAACAAAAAACTTCTGTTAAGGAATCATCTGTAGAAAATACTCATATACCAAAGAAAAAAGCAAACATTGCTGATGCTGAAATAAATTTCTTTGGCTCTACTAAAAAGTCCATCAAAAATAGCAAAGTAGAAAAAGAAAAGAGACATAAAGAAAAAACACCTACAGTTAAAACTTCAAAAGACACTAATCTAGAAACAAAGGAATTAAGAAAAAGTAAAGCCTTGAAACAGAAGTTTTCCAAGGGAATTACAATACTAATTAGTGACGATAGTGACACATTTAGTCCAGCTCACTGTGAGTCAAGCTCAGAGGAAGACAGTCATCTTAAGAGGATTTGGGATGATTTTGAACCACAAAATGACAGCGTGTCTGTTGAGGATTCATCATCACCCATCAAACATCAGAAACAAAACTTGTCAGGAAAGAAAATGTCACCAGGTGCAGCAAAAGCCAATGGTACTGAAAAACAAACCTCCTTGGTGGATACACTGGGGCTGGGGAAGAAGCAGCGTGTTGCACATACATCAAATCATGTGAGTAGCAGTGGCGGATCCAGGATTTTTGAAGTGGGGGTGGCTGACCTGACAGAATGATATTGTAACAATCAAAGACAAAATCGTCTCAGTGATAGCTCTGTTCCCTTTCATAATTTCAAGCTTAAATGACCCCAAAGAGGCGGGTGGCTAGCCACCCAACTCCCTCCCCCCCCCTGGATCTGCCCCTGGAGTAGATACTGTAAGTGGTAATTTTGGGAAGAAAAACTTCCAGAGTATTCAGACATAAGTTGCTAATTGTACGCATGGGCTTGGTTTGGTTCCTTATATTACAGCAATAGTATTGCATTTCTCAGTTTCTTTTGATTGCTTTTGAGGCATAAAGTAAGAATATAACAGCTTACTAGATGTACATGCATTGTCTTCTCAAAAGCAAGCCTTTGCTGGTTGGTTTCTCTTGTTCGTCAGAAGATCGGACTGTCAGTGGTTTAAGAGGTTGTTGAAATATGATCGGCTCATACTATCCCCTAGGGGATAGGGGAGGGGAGGCTCTGCCCCAAGGTCCAACCCCTTACCCTTTTATATACCATTTTTGACAGAAAAGGTACCCCTTTATATACCTTCCACTGAAAAATGGAAGCCCATTCACATACCTACTTAAGAACACTGCATCCCTTTTCTAAACCCTTGGAATGTAGTTAATGAACGATATTAGGGGAGAACAGTATTACCGGAAGAGACGTTAACCAAAAAACAATGTTATTGTCTACTCGAAAATTAAAGGCCCTTAAATACCTAAATGACAGATTTCCCTACCCTTTCATACACTTCAGCTTGTGAAATCCCTACCCTTTTATATACCTGAAGCCTGAAAAAGGTACCAATTTTGGGCGGAGCTTCCCTGTGTAGGCCATTATAGGGATTACCCCCTCCCCCGGGCACTATCCGTAGCTTCATAGCTCAAGTGGTGGAGCATTCACACTGGTAACACAATCAAAGTGGGTACAAATCCTGGTGGATCAAGTTGCTTGATAACTTCAAGATCTCCTTCTCTTCAGTTCTTTGTCTGCAATTCATGTGAATTCCCTTTGTAAACTCTGCATTGTTTTTCTTGGCCCTGTTGTACATTATAAACAAGTACCAGTAAAGGTCAAGGAATGCTTACAAAACCCTGTGGTAGGCTGACAGAGAAGTTCCCATGGGGGTGGGGGTACATTTAGTTATTTTCCTAGTTGCTTTCTGCTACTTAAACCAGACCTTTGATGGATTGGCCAAAAATGACAATGTTTTTCTTATTACTTAGTATTGATGTAATTGGTTAATAAGGTTAAGCATGGTTTAGAAAATTTAAAGGTACGACTGTATGCAGTCAACTCTCGCCTTGCAGACACCTCGATATTATGGACACCCCCGTTATAATAATTACAGATGGAAGGTCAAGTCCCGCCGGAATAAGAATTACTGAAAACAACAGACTCTCTCTATTACGGACAGCAAATCTTGGTCCCAATGGTGTCCATTAGAAAGAGAGTTGACTGTGTCTTAAATTCTGCAGTTACCAAGGAGATTGTCATCAAATGCCAATCCAGTAAGGAGGTACCCCAAGACACTTTCAGCAGTGCAGAAGAAAGATGAGCCTGTAACCAGCTCTTCAACAAGTGTGGTGAGAACTCTGACTTTGATTTCTTTTTTTGGTTTCATAGCCTGTGAGCAGGCTTTCCTACATGTAGTTTTTGTGCATGTGGCTCATTGCAGAGCAGCCATTTACGAGCCAGCAAGGATAATTAAAGAGCGTCTGCTATGATCTCTCCAAATATTTATCTGAGACACTGGAAGGGCTTTTTACCAAGGTTTAACAATACTTTGCTATTAAACTTAGGTAATAAACCTGTTCACGTACTCAATAGCACATCAAAACCATAACAGAAATTGTTCTGGCTGTACAAACCTCTCCACTTCCCCCCATAAAATTCTTCTGAAAAGGTAGCACATTTTCATGTCATCTTTGATTTACCCTCCATAAATTTTTTCTTGTCACATTGAACTCAGAATGCATGCATGATAAAGTTACAAGTGTTTTAGAAATCCTTTCAAAACCCTTCAAAAACTCTTAAGAAATCCTTTGGAAACCCTTCACAAACCTTTTTGAAACCCTCTAGAAACCATTGAGAAACCCTCTTAGATGAAACATAGTTCGCAGAGAGTGTCACAAGTTGTAGTAAGCCATTACGTTTCCCAATTATTTACCTGTTGACTCCTACACTGATCAAAACTGGACACATAGAAAAGTGTCATCTGAGGTCGGGGGGGGGAGGTTCTGAAAAGAAAAAAATTCATATTACCGGTGTATATTTTGGTCTGAAATAGGGACAGGGGTTCAAGCCCTGTAAAAACCCAAGGCATTCCCCCATCCAAGACATCAACCCTCGCCTGGGCTACTGGGCGCCCTGTGCTAGTAGACTACTGTTAGGCAGCAGCCTTGTATTCTATTTTGTTTGCTAGGAATCACCAGCCAGTGCTACACACAGCTACAAGCCTGCTAAACAAAGGGTTGCCCATGTAGTAAAGAACACTGCCCCAGCAGGGTCCTTACCGAGACCCAGGATACCTGTGGAGTATGGAGCTAAAGTACCTCAAAATCAGCGCCAAAGGTACCTGGACAGGATTATAGATGAGTACCTCAGAATATGTCCCACTGAAAAAGAAGCATTTGAAAAGGTAACAGTGCCATTACGACAGCAAAGTGCTCAAATGTTACTGTTAGGAAAAATTGTTTTTTTACTTGATATTAATTTACTGAGAGTGTTGAGATTTATCCTCTTTAGTAAATGCTAGGTAAGTGATTTCAAATTAACTTTGATAATGATTATTTGCTGTCCAGGCTGTGGAAGAAGAGAAAGCATTGTATGAAAGGAGCACAAGACGACAAGTTTACTTAAATCTCTGTGTGAATGCAATCAAGAAACTCCGAGATATGACACCACAGGAGATGGCAATCTCTTCACCTATTAAAACTGAGACTGAAACACGAGTAGCCGTGACCAAGACTCTACCATCAGGAGCTGTGCTTATCAGCACGAAGAGTCCTGCAAAACAGGAACAACCCGTTATGCCAGCATCGGATGATCTTACAGGTGTCATACTCTATCACATTTTAAATATATTTGCAAGGTATTGGTGCCAGAGAAGCATAAATGATAATTTTGGCGCAGTGTTCAAACATACATGTAACATAGTTTTTATGTGCTTGTGTTTTGTGTTTCAACCCATGATTAGCCATTAGTGGTTTGTTTATCACTTGGGCCTAGTTGTGCAAAGGCTAATTTATCAGTGCTCAATTAAAATCTACATTCAAATTTAGTTGATTCAATATTGAAGGAAAAACAGTTTAAGGACGGTGCCTCCTAATAGACATGTATTTTTGCAAAGGTTATGACTATGGGGAAAAAGTAGATCTCAGCAAGGGTTATTTGAATCCAAAAAGAAAACTGTGGGTAACCACGCATTTTTCAGAGATAATTGATCAGCCATTATTCTAAAAAAGCGTTAAAATACAAAGAATGTATGGCAATTTCTTTCCACATTTAAGCTCAATTATCTCTGAAAAATGCGCGGTTACCCCCAATTTTCTTTTTGGATTCTGATTGCCCTTGCTAAGATCTGCTTTTTTCACATAGTCATAAACTGCGCAAAAATATTGTTGTATTAGTGGGCAAATTCCTTAAGAAAAGCGAATATCCTAAGATGTGCAGAATGTATGCGCAGTAACAAAAGGAGGCCCCGTCCTTAAAAAATTTATCCAAAAAAAATTGAATTCTGAATGATGCTACACGTATAGCTAATCGGCATTGTCGTTGTTTTGTGGATGTAGCTTAAATTCGTTTTTACTCCTAAGAGGTATACCAGTTATTAGATTTTTATACACTAAGAGTTCACACATAGTCATGTGGAGTGTCTCGGCGCATCAACTACCCAGCAAGCAGAGGTCTTGTGGTCGCCCTGTTACTTATTCGCCCGCCGGAACATAAGGCAACCGAGAAACCTCTGCGTGCAGGGTACGGATCAACCAAAAATGCTAGTGAAACTATTTCATTGGTTGGGTAATTAACAGCCTTGCTTTATCTTTACTTTCTCAATTTTGCAGTCTTTTTCTGGATCCCTGAAAACTAAAATAAGCTGGCATGAAGTAAATTTCCACACTTCAACATATTCAGAAATTCATAAAGAGATGGGAGAAATCCAGCCTTTGCAACCCTTGAAGTACCAGACCCCAATTCTTAACGTTTCACAAAACTATCGCCAATAACAACAGTATTAATTAGAAAGTCAAACTCCACTAACAAATTGCTGAAGAATGTTTTAGTCAAACATGTGCGACATACTTTTTTAGTTTGCTAGTTTGCTGGTCACAAGCGTAATTGTTTTTCCAGTTGCTTCCATTGCACATGGAATAATTTGCCCAATGTAAAGGGAAAAATGAGGTCCTATTAAAAGCAACCTTTCCCGCAATTCATTAATTTGAAGCTTTCCCCAGTTAGATCTAGTTTTCATGGGAACATGTAACCCGGACCAAGAGGGAATGGAATAGTCGGTTGAAACTGGAGCTCTCGTTTAGCCTCTAACTCTCGTGAACTTTCATTGATTCTTTTCTGCTCTCTACTGTAGAGTTTGAACTTTTGTGGACCCTCGTTGTTATTGTCTCGCCCGGCGATTACGGACTGTTGTCTGCATCCAGATAGGGTTATCGGCAACAATGTGCTTTGATGTTCGTTGAAAATCAACGTTACTTGGACAAGCTTCTCTATGCATGTAAACTTTGACAAACAAGGCGTTCAGCACTCAGATCATAACGACAGACGCAGTTGTCCCACTTGGCCTCATTCCGTAACGATAACATATTGTATAGGTTTGCTTGTATTAGTGTTAGAGATTTTAAAGAAAAGTTTTTCGAGTTTGAGCTCTGAAATCCGAATACATCGAATTTCGTACCTCGCCGGACAGGTTTTTCAAAATGTGTGTAGGGATAAAAGAAAATGTTGAGGTGCGTTACTTTGGCACTATCCTGCTATTCCTGTTCCGGTTTAGGAATAACAGAATACACAAAATATCAACTCCCTAAAAGAACACCATTTTGCCTATTCTCAGTAAACCAAAAAATTCCGATCGTATTCCGTTTATTCTGTTTTTCATTGAGGGAAAGGAATAGGTTCTAAACTGAAAAACCTAACTGTCTTTTATTTTCCATTCCGGATTAAGCTACCAAAACGCGAGCTAGTGTTGATAATATTAATCAGTGGTATATGCCCTTAGCATAGCTTTGATCCTCTGCTTGCGGGTCTATATAATCGGTATAAACTGACCATTTTTATCTCGCTTGGCCGGTCTAGGTGCATTTTTAGTCATTTCAGAGGGAAAAAAATTCAAGTTTCGCGTGAGGCTCCTACCTCCCCCACCCTCACACTAGAACGATCAAGTCTCCCCTACCCACCATTTTCAAATATGCTCCGCAGTCTCTGCAAAGACCTCGCCCTCTGTTTGGCCGCCATCTTTGTTTTTGCTCAGGCCCTCTTAGGATTCGGTAGAAATATCAAATACTGCAGCTCATACCCATCCGTTTTCTTCCGTCCGAAAAAGTCCAGTACCATTTGTAGAAAAATTCTTACAGAGAATTCCATTCAAATGGTAAGCTATCGTCTTTGGAAGCCATCCTTACCCACCCCATCCACTTTAACTTGTTTCACTCGCCCCAATCCTCCTCCATTTTATGAACCAAGATGGCGGCCCAAACAGGAAAACATGAGTACAATGTAGGCGCTCAGTAACTGCAGAAACTGCAGTAACTGTATGCTACATTTGTGAGATATGTAAAATCCATGTCATAGTCTTTCCGCCAAGCACGCTGGAATTTACTTTTGAACTCCTGGTTCTTTGAAAAAAGGGAGAGTTGCAAGAGCTTCTGGAACTTCATGAGCTTTATTGAGCTTTGAGCCGTTCAAGCATTGTTGGATAAGCTTTCGGAATTTGTTGACTGCACTTCACAGGAATATTTGCCTAATCATTTCTTGCCGGTAGAACTATGTCAGTTGAGGAGATAGATTTAATGTCCATTGTTTGCTACGTCTTTACAGCAGCAGTTCTTGTTTTCACTCTTGTGTTATTTTTGCAAACTGTGCACGGCTCAAAGAGAAATGACAAGATTGAGCCACCTGACAGAAGAAAACACTTGAAGATTAAGCTTACAGGTAGCTGCAAACTTCCACTGAATATTTTATTCGCCGATCTTGAAGGGGCTTAGCTACGTTTTGCTTTCTTGCCTCTCTTTATATATGACATGTAAGTAGTCAACTTGTCAGATAGCTTTAATATTTTTTATATACCGGTAATATGTTAAATTCTCGTGAGTTTCATATTGAAAAAGCATACTGGAGAAAGTACAAAACAAACTGGAGAAAGTAATGATTGAAATAAAACAACATGCTGTGAAATCCCGGTTATAAGCCTGCTTGGTCATAGGTCCACTAGTTTGGTAAGAAAACATCGTTCTGGTTGTACCCGCTCCTAGATATCAGCATCCCGTATCTCCTGAAAGGTACTTTTTAACTCGTGATGAGTAGCTTTGACATGAGTTATAGGAAGAGGGAAAAAAATTTGGTCAGCTGGTCAATCTGCCGTAAACTTTTATTGTTAATGATATCCTGTGGGGATGGGGAAGGAAGAGGGTTTATCTTTTGCTTTTTGTTTTTCTTGGAGACAGGTCTAGGTTAATGGCATTTCTTAAGGTCACAGTTAATGTGGCAGATGGTACACTTAGTGACTTTTGATAATAGAACTGATAACAACAGTAGTTGAAACCTTTTTAACTATTGCTGTAATTGGTTTTGGATATGTGTCAAGAAGAGTGTATAATTATATTAAAATTTTGCTTGGGAACAAACACGCTAGAATCTACACTGGGATAATTTTGTCAAATCCAAACATTGAGGGGTGGAAACAAGCTAAGATTTTGATCAACCTGAATTGCAATAATAGTAAGGTTAAATTCCACTTTTAACCCTGCGCATTTAAGGGATCGCCTTGCTACAGGAAACCTGATTTTATAAAATGCATGGCATTCTCTCTGTTGCAAAATACTGAAAATGTGAGGGCTGTGGGAGAATTCAGAGGTTCAATTCGAGTGGCAAGGTGTTTCCATGCAGCCTACTTATTAACAGCATTTTGTCTTTATGAGTCAGCTCACAGGAGCCTTCGTTTAAATAGAATTGCACCAAGTAGACTTACAAACTGAATCATTAACACAATATTTTGTTCTTGCCAACCAAAAAAAGCTTATGAAGTTGTATAAGATATGAGGGCTTGTAAGCAGGATTTTACAGTATATAAGATTTCCAAGTGGAGGGAGGCTGACCACTTGGCTTTTTTCAAAGAACAAGGATTTGAACAGGGGACTGCAACTGTGCCAGTTTTTAGTGAGAGTGGTAGACTTGAACCCTGGTCCTCTGGAATACAAGTCAGCTCCACTAGCCATTTGGCCCAGGAGGTACTTCTCAGAATAATTTCACCTGGTTCTCCAAACTCTGCCCCTCTTACAGACCAAAATATGTAATTTCCAATACCCGTTTTCAGACTTTGCCTCTAGAATCCGTACCCATATCAGACTTTTAGACCCAAATGGTTAAAATCCATTAACCATTTTAAGACCAAAACAGCTCAAAAACCATACCCCTTGGGTGGCACATACCTGTATAGCTTATACAAGGGAGGCCTCCCTCCCACCCTGGGTCATTTGGCCACTGCCTTCTCTTAAATTTGCAAATAAGTTTTCTTGGTTCCAGACTAAAAAGCACTTCTTTTTCAAATTCACAGAAGATGTGATGTATGATTTTCTCTCCAAATACCTGTTGTCTGAAGAGGATTTAGTTGAGAATGGCTATCCACGGCCATGCCCCACAACACCAGGAAAAGCTGTTTTCAAAACAAAAAAGGAACAGCCCTCCAAAGACTGTAAGTTTCCCCTCCTCTTCATTCTTGCAGGACATCTCCATACATTTTTTGATTTGAGGAACTGCAACTTATTTTACATAATTATATTCTGAAAGTCAACCTAGAAGTCACCAAGCGATCTTTTTATTTTGCTGGCATGATGGAATTTAATAACCTTCCTTGCCATATTAATTGATGTTAAGTTTTGTACATAATATAAAATCAGCCATGTAATGATTTTTTTTAAGTTTTATACCTTTTAGAGGCTTCTTGTATTTTATTTTTTCTTTTATGTAAGTTTAATTAATAACAGGATCGATCCCCTTTGATACCACTGCTTAATATACTGACGGGGTCATCCTGTATAAATACTATTTAACAATTAGATTATGAGCTCGAGCGGCCGAATCAACTATCACGCGATAGAAATCGAGAGCCAATAATCTAATTGTTTTAGTATAAATCTACTAGACATTCAAAACTTAACAGCAGACACTACATGTTTTTATTGAAAAATGATATAAACAGGTCACACCGCGCGCAGAAAACACTCTTACCACTACTCACTATCTACAACAGAATAGATAGTGAGTAGCGTAGCCAATCAGAGAACAGCATTAGTGATAGAACGCTAGTAGATTTATACTAATATTATTTATTTATTGGCCATTTTTTTCAGACTTTTCTTAAGGGCTTATTTCAAAGAATCAGTGTTTTTGCAAAATGCATATTAACTGCTGAATGAGTGATCTCATTTTTACAAGTGCTCACACATTTTGACAAGTTTATTAACTACTTAAGATGTAGTCTGAGTTTACAAAGATGTGGTCAATTTTCGTCTAAATTTATGCAAATTCATATATTAAGTTATTTGTGCAAATGGATTTTATTTCATGTAGATTTTATGTAAATCTTACAACTGAAGCAAATTTCTTGCCCTCTCATATTTTCAGTCTAGCTAAAATAGTGATCGTACTTGAAAAAATAGTCTTCTGACCTATGCTCTTCTACGGTAAAGTTTAATTTATTCAATAAAGGTCAATAAAGCAATAATGTCAATGTGGAAATGAACGTGACTACAGACATCACTTATTTTTGGAATCTGGTGACAGATTTTAAACTTGGTAGGATTGCTTGGCAAAGTGAAATTATGACCGAAACTACTGTGGAAAAAGTTTTACATTTATAATGTGTTTCACCTGTACGGAAAAATGGTAAGAACCTCTGACACCACTCATATATGAAGGTTCTGACTCAAGTGGAAAATGATCATTAGAAGAAAGTAAAACACCATCTGAAGGTTTATTTTATATCTTGGACAATTATTTCTTGTTTTAGCCTCACGGAGAACTTGTCGGCGCTGTGGCAAACCTTTTGTGGTACTTGAAGATGGAGTGTATTTAACAAGAGAAGAATGTGTATATCATGCTGGCAGACTATTCCGCAAAAGAGGTGAGTGTCTGGTTGTTCTTCAATTTTGTAGTTACAAATTATAACCAAGCTGAAGCCTTGATACATTGGCCTGGGCAGTTTGGTTATGGAATAGGTGGATTGGGTGACGTTATATTTGGTTGAAACATGAAGCTATGAAGCCGTGACAATTTGGGAGCAGGTCAATTTTCAAGTGAAAAGCCAGGTTGTTTGGGACACTGTGACAGCAACAATCATTCTACTGTGGATCTTACCTCGTCCACGCAGGCATGCCTAGACACTGGATCTTACTCCCTACAAAACAGTGTCTTAATGTCTCCCATAGTGATGTCATTATGGTACCCAAATCTGGATAGTGTTGACCCCTGATTGGTTAAAACAACTCCAATCAGAGCACAACCTAGACAGGGCTTCTGATAATTCGCGGGAAAAAAAGTGAAATTTCACGGGATTTGAAGAGACAAATTCGCGGAGAAAACGGCCGATTTCGCGGGATTTTCGAGGGAATTTTCGGGGCAAATTTTCTTTGAAAAGCAAACAAGAAAGCAAAAAAGAAAGATTCCTGACAAAAATATTGGAAGGATGTCAAATTCAGGGCAAGAAAGAAACACAAAAGTTCATCCAA
>Ga0126336_10000899_pt1 | contig 14070 bp, 6 predicted proteins | sample SidCmetagenome_FD_92530 | JGI IMG/M metagenome (GOLD analysis project Ga0126336, IMG submission 92530) | Coral microbial communities from El Islote,Puerto Morelos, Mexico - Siderastrea C C metagenome | ecosystem: Host-associated > Invertebrates > Cnidaria > Coral | place: El Islote,Puerto...
AAAGTTTTTTTTTTGGACAAAAAAAATTTTTTTAAATTTCCACCCGGCCGCCCCCCCCCACCCTTGTTTTCCCCCCCCCCCCGTTCCCACCGCCCGGTTTCATAAAACAGTATTTGACACCTTAGTGTCTATAGTTAGCACTGCACTGCTAAATACTTCAGCACTTAATCTTTGACCGGGATTTCATGAATACACATTATCACTTTAAGGAGATTATCTTAACGCTTTAAGGACGGTCGCGCTAGTTGTTTCTGCGCATTCTTACTGCGCACGCAATTCACTTCGCGATGTCATGCCACGTCATGCATTGAGCGCGCGCGCTATTGAAGAAATGTGAAGAGATATAGCGCTAGTGGGCACTTTAATATCTATGCACGGGTTTAACTATCTTAAATGTTCGTTGACCTCATATTTTCTTTTGATAGATCACTTTCTTTGTCGATTATGTACGTTTTGTGAATAATTAAAGAAAATCTGTGTTGTGGAAGTTTGATTTTTTTTCAACTTTTCTCCCCTCGCATCATCGAATTCTGCTATTATTGTAGCTGCGCGGTGTTCGCAAAAGTCCATCTTAGAGGTTGAGTTTAACTAAAAGGATGACACCGGTTCAAATTATTTACTTGACAGACCCACTTAAATAAATTTTGACTGAGAAAGTGGGTCTAGAGCGAATCATTTTTAATATTTTTCAACTAATAAGCACTGAGGCCATGTCGAGTTACAAGGACCGATGTGTCAAAATTGGGGTAGTTTTCCACGCTCTTTATTTCGAAAACGAAGTCGGTGACCCCCATTTTTTTGGCATTTCTGACAAAGGTAACTCATTATCTGACTGTAGCCAAACTATGAAAAAAATCTGTGTTGTAGAAGTTTTCGCGCGAACGTCCTTAACCCTCAAACGCGGCTAAGGGGAACTAGACAAAATGAAGTCGGATTTAACAGCTATTGAAAAACAAACAGTGCCACTTCAAAAGTACTGCTGCTTTTGTTTGAATGGTCGCACTTTCATGTTACAACTACCTTGTGCAGCAAAATGAACAGCATCACAGGAAAGCACTTCTCAATAGCTTTCATTTAAATGGTCACACTTTAGGATTTCGTCCACAGACTCGAAAGTTAGAACCACCTTGTACAGGATAATTGATTCAGGGTTTGAACCACTCCTAAAATGTTAAAGCACAAAGGCATGCTATATCTGTATTAGGGATTTGCTCGTTGAATTTAAGATATTAAACAAATTTTCATCAAATTGCAACCTAAAAAAGCTTACTTGGAAAAACAAACGTAGCGATAACCTTTAACTTAGTACATAGGCTTCTACTTAGTAACAAGGATAGTAAGAATTAGAGAACACTGAGGCGGATTATTCCGGACAAACGTGAAAAAAATTTGGTTTGGTTTTTCGTGGCGTATTAAACGACGCATAGCGTCAACATTGACAATGTTGATATCCTAATGAAACCTTCTCTCAACTGTCTCATATTTCCTTTCAAACAATGAAAAAGTAAAACCGCGAAAATCTATTTCAGTAAAGATGGGAAACCAAACCTGATGTCACACCTCTCAGTTTCCTTGCTTAAAAAACGTGTTGAATTATAAACGAGTTTGAAAACGGATTAGTACGTATTAACAAGTCCAGAGAAAAAATAATAAAGCTTTTCGGGATTTTCCTTTTAATATCACCGACATTATTCTGTAATTTTTTTTTGTTTCATCAGTGTAAATAAAATCGCGTTAGTAGTTTTGACTGTGTTAACATACTCAAGAGATCCTTTGGTAAGAGGCTTATTTGCACACATACTGTTTCACCGTTTCATGTTGCAAATATTTTCTGAAACCTTTCAGTTCGAAATTGTTGGTCCAAAAATCATCGTAAACAGTGGAACTTTTTATGCTCGATCCAAATCCTATGTGAAGATTGACCACTTAAAAAATCGTATTTTACCCTGAGAAAATAAGATCAGTGTTTAGACTAAGTTATAATCAGCACCTAGGTTGAAATACAGAAATCGTTGTTAAACCTTGAAGCAATTATTTCTTTTTAATTTTACATGGAAATGGACAATCCCACTGATTTACGTCAACAAAAAGATTTTAAAAGAAGGTGCACTGCTTAATGCGGGGGGGGGGGGAATCACTCTTTCCAGACTTTGTAACATTTGAATAAATTGCGCTAAACTTCAGTATTGCCGGCAAAATTTCCGTTGCCGCAGTGCACAGGAGAATTCCAGCCGTCGGCTAGTTTTAAAAGCTTTGAAAGCTCCTTTTCAACCTGAACGAATAACTGGGCCTATCATTTGAAAAGATACCGGCAGAAAAAAGATCTTGAATCAATCAACGAGTGCTGCCAGAAAAAATAAATAGAAAAAGAATATTCTCGTCATAACCCTCGGAGGAAGAATTTATTTGAAAACCGAAACCCTTAATTGTTAGTGCTAACGTTGACCAACCATTTCTTAGTTTTTATTCTACGCAATCCAGGTTATTTTCTTTTTATCTTTGTCGTTTATATTGATAAGTATACAGTAAGTTTTATTTGAAACATTAAGGGAAATGAGGGCAGCTTACGCTATTCTATCATCAGTCGACGTCTTGAGGATCCGAAATCGTACTGTCTATTCCTTCTGGGCAGTTATTAGCAGGATACCCCAAAATGAGAGCATTGGACGAACGATTAAAGAAGTAACTTTTTCGTTTTTCCTAACGCTCCTTAAACGTCCAATATATATATTGTACCCTGCAGGCCTGGAAAGCCAGTAGTCGACACTGCTTGGGGGAAAGGGAAGAGACGGGACATTTTGGCTTATTTGTCAGAAAAAAGGTGACCTGTTATTGGCAGTGAGGAAACACATACCATGCATATGCAGTTGTGCACAAGACACGACAAATCTCGTTGAAAGAGAACCTATGATGTTTTTATTCAAATGGTTCCTAGTAAAGCGAAATATCAATTTTACCGAACTCTCTGACAAAAAAAATACATAACAGTTTTTCAGCTTTGTTTAGCCAATCTGCTTCAAGCTGAACCGAAACTCAAAAGCAGTAACGTAACATGTTTTTAAACTTAAAGGAATTTATTTAGTTTCCTATGGACTATTTTACCTTATTTTCTATGAGATTTTTTGTTATGTTTTTGTTCTTGTGCTAAGAGGTTTTAGTATTTGCCACCTGAATTTCCTAAGTAGCTGGGGGAAATCTTTGGTTAAGCTTTTGTGGAGGTGACAGATATGGTAATCAAAACAAAGTCATTCAATTTCGATCGTTTTTTCCTTACAGCTTTTCTTGTTTCCGTGGAAACTCTTTTCCTTAATAAGAGAAACAGAACCTTTGTTGACGTTAAAACCATAGTGAGAGATAACCGGTTTTGAACATCCGGGTACCGAAGTCTAGCAAAACGGAAAAACGGAGCTTTCACAGCGGTCAAACGCAAAAAACTACGTCACTTTCGGTCTTTCAGAGCCTTGAAGTTTGAATCAATTCAAACATTTACGAGCGCGAAGTTCGTATGAAAACAATGTATAACGTGTCCCGGCAAACCAAATTTCACGCCGGCAAAACTTGTGCATGACAGCTGTACTTCTTTTCTAACACATACTCACCGTAAATACCTTAAGCTTAAGTTTTCAGAAACGCATTAAGTTTTGCGGTTAAAGTGAAACTTTCGACATTTGTCAGTATTTTCCTTTGTAAAATTCTGGCGGGAACTGCGCACGCGTCCTGCGTTTGACCGCTGTGAAAACGGAGCTACGCTATTTACGGGACTTGGGATTCTTGTTGCGCAGTCTTGGTTTCCATAGCCTTGCTCTGGGGACTGATGTGGGTTTGGGAGTCATGGCCATCATTTGACTCGGCGACACCTGAGCCGGCCCAGCCTGTAGATAACACAGCACCAACGTTTTAAAGATCAGCAAACATCCTAGAGTTCCGTACCTTTTTCAATGGTAACTGCATTTACCATTGCCACTGCCAGTACTATTGCCACTGCCATCACCGGCGTTAGGGCCTGGCTAAACTATGAAACATTGTTGCGAAAACATTGCTACAGACGCAAATGTTTCCCAGTTTAGCCGCGCGAGAAACATATGTTGCGGAAACAAATTTTCCCTCTTGGAAGCAAGGAAATTTCATTTTTGCTTCACGAACGCAAATTTTGCTTCCGAAACTTATGTTTCCCAGTTTAGCCACCCAAGGAAACATGTCTGGAAACAATGTTTCCTAGTTTAGCCAGGCCCATACACGTACTATGTGAATCTCTATGTTAACTGCTACAATTCCTTCGCGGTTTTTTGTGCTTTTGAAACAATGAAATTTTTGTTAAACACTAGATGCAAGGCAAAACCTGCGTTTTCCACAAAGTCATTGTGAAGTGATTGGTTGCTTAGTATTGCTTGTGGTTGTGCGTTACAGTCATTGTGCGCCACTCTCCGTCAGTTACTCAAATCAACACGAAACTTGAATATGGCGCTTATTACCTCTGTTTTTGCCTGTGGAGTTACTCTAATCGCCGCATGACAATCTGGACACTTGATGGAACCTCCACCCTCGATGCGCTCAGCAGCGGAGTAAACATGACCTGTGAGTGTGAGAGTAGAAACAAGTAAATAAGGAAAATGAACTTATAAACACAGTACACCAATGGTTAATCTGTTTCATACTAAATAACCATTTTGAACCCTGAACTGAGGATGTGTTGGCGATTGATTTTGTCCCCACTTGGTTACCTAGGCAAGAAAAATGACCTCAGTTAATCCTCTTGTAAGCCACCCCTCTGAGGATCCATGAGAAAAAGTGGTCACTTCCGGAAGACGGGCGCTTATAATTAGTTTGCAGCGTTTGACCGAGAACTGATCCAAACGGGATGTAATAGAGATGTCGCTCAGTTGCAAGAGATTTTAATTACATTGTGTAACTGAGAATTGATTCAGGCGGCATTTCGTCGAGATACTCACTTAATGAAGTGGGGCAACATTTCAGGGTCTTCCTCCAAACCTAAGAATGTCATTTCTGATCGTGCAGTTATAAATCTTTAATTTCGAGTTAGCTTCAAACATACACCAAAAGTAACTGAACCGCTTATATATCGCGACTTCTACGTCATTCAAGACACAACCTCAAAAATAACTACATTACTGAGCCAAAGTAAATATCGATGTCTTGACAATAAAAGTTATGTTATGAGGTGAAAATATAATCCCTTTCCATAGTTGCTCTTAATGTGAACTTCGAAAAAAGAAACCAAAACAAACAAACAACGACAACAAAAACAAAATCACCCAAAAACGTAAACATCTATTTAGGTTAATTTTGATTTTAAAATCTGGCTTAAAGTGGTACCTTTGCTGCATTTAAACCAGGATCCTTGAGCGATGTTCTTCGTCTTAGCAATCATTGTTTTTAGCCCTTGTTCAGAGTCAGTCGCCTCCTCTTCCTTGGAGAACCCGTGTTTCTGCGTAATTCTGTTGATTTCTGTGATAAACTCTCTCCTTCTCTGATACCCTGAAGAGAGACCACACAATTTATTCTGTTAACTGAAGGGTTACTGGAATGACCGAGCAAAAAACAAAGGAGTGCTTTCAACTGCCCAAATAACAAGTACTACGAAAGGTTACGAATAGAATTTAATCTGATTCATTCAGATCGTTGAACGTATAGTTTCAGAGCTTTGAATTTATGTGATAGTAAAGTTATACACATCAACGTTCTGCATTATGGCCATATTATGTCAATCAGTTAGCGTTTACAAATTTACAATCAACACAAAAACCATTAACTCAGAATATAAATGTTGCTTCCAAAATGTGTTTGTATTTTAAGAATTTTTTTATATTTACCAATTTTGTCTCCTGACTCCAAAACACTTCTTATAGAGTTGACAGTACTGGCATCTTCAGGAACAAGGGTGAGAGCTTTGTTCTCGAGGAAATACATCAAACCTTTGAAGCAGGCTACCAGCTTTGTTCTCAGAAGCTCTTCAGTTAATTCCTTGATTTCTTGCTCACTGAAACAATCTCTTGTCTCCATCACTCGCGACTTCAGAGAATTGACCTTGCGGTGAAGTGCTTTGTCCCATGCAGACTTCATTGGTAGACTATGGATGGTATCTAGAAACTTCAATAGGATAACTTGATTTTGACGCTTTGTGACTTCTTCTGATGTTACACGGCCTGTTGTGATTGCCTTAACTATCTCGGATACCTCAGCTTTAAATTCTTTGATTTCTTGAACTTCAGAGAGAATCTTCTGGATTTGCTCACTGTCGGCTACATCGACTACACGAATTCGACGCTTAACAGCTTCAAAATCAGCATGGATCTTCTTTATTATCTTTCCATACCTACGACTAGATAAAATTGGGGTGCTGCACTTGGGGCATCTTTTGTGCTTGATTTCGACATCTTCGTGGTCACAGTCGCCAGCGTCAGATTCATCCATCCATCGATCCAGTGACTTAACTTCAAATACATGTCCACAGTCCACCAGCTCCACAAACATAGCTCCGGGTTCACACCCGCGCAACTCATCAGCGTCTTCTTCGCAAACTCGGCACAACTTGGGGCATTCCTCGCCACAAATACCGACACACATGTGTTCGCACGGTAGCTTCTTTTGGCATGGCTCGTTACACCTTGGTCGGTTGCATGGTTCTCCACAAGGTTCCATGCATATGTGATGTGGACACTGCCAGCTGCATTCATTTTCACATGGCTGACAGAGATCCCCACATTGCCGTTTGCAGATTTGGTGATCGCAGTAGTTGCTACATTTCTCTGAGCATGGCTGGCAGGCGCGCGTACAAGCGTCTTTACATGTATGGCCACAGAAGAGGGTGCGGTTGCACTCGGCCTTGCACGGTAAATGGAGACGGCCTTGATGACATTGGCTGCAGTTACCTGTTGAAAATTTGCAACAAAAGGTAAAAACACGATAAATGCATGGCTTGCGGAGCTCCTGGATCAGCGGGACAGTATTCTGCTGGTGGGCAAATCTGGGATTACCTGTCATCACTGTGTGTGCTTACGAAGGGCGGGGAAAAGTCTAAACCAAGGCGCAAGGTGCAATGCGCTGTCAGCAAATGCTAGAAAGTTTGATCACGTGGTACGAGGTTAACCAACTCAGTATAAAGCAAATAAAAAACCTTTTGATAGTTCAGCATTTGAAAACTTCCCACAAATCATTCTGGGATTTGTGTAGATATCTTAAATGTCCACGCAAACTTAAAAAGCAACGTACCAGCACACGGATGGCCGCAGTCTAATACATCACAGGAACTTTTGCATATGACGTCACTTGGTACCACGAAACAAGGCACTTTACAGTCATGGCCACAAGGAGACGCTTGCTTTGTCACCACCTTCTTGCACTTGAACTCGGCGGGATCTAAGGAACAAGGGACGCTTTGCTCGTGTTTACATCCTGGAATGGGCTTTGGCACCTTTTCCATGCAAGAGCCACATACTTGACCGCATTCCCTCTGACATTTATGTCTCAGATCACAGATAATTTTAGAACATGGTTGTCGGCAAGAAAATTTCTGTTCATGCTCCGGATCTGTGGGATGACACACCTGGTCACAAATATGGCCACACGTCAGCTTCATGCCGCATTGTTCGCTACAGCCTCCCTCTGGAGCATTCTCAAAATCCTCAGCACTCGATGCTCCAAACACGTTTTTGGGGTGATTCTGACAGGTGAGCTTCAACTCACTTCCCATAGTTCCTTGCTCTTGCATATCTACAAAAATGTTTCTCCACAAATCGCTATCCCGAGCCAACAACGTGGCATTACCAATGATGTAGAATCCTTTGCGAGCTCGTGATAATGCGACGCAGACTCTGTTCGCGATCTTGAGGAAGCCAATTCTATCACTACGAACAAGCGATAGAAGAATGATGTCATTTTCTTCTCCTTGAAAGTTGTCTACCACTGTAACACGAACTCCATCAAAAAACGTTTTTTCCTTTGACATATTTGACATTTCTCGTTTAAGCTTGAAAAGCTGTCCGCTATAGGCTGCTAAAATTGTAATCTGTTCCCTCTGGTAACCTTGCTGGATTAAATATCGGCATAGAGCTGTCAGGAATCTAGCTTCGTGAACGTTGGACCTGCTTTTCCCCTCAGCAACGAAGTCCTGCAGATGTAAAAAGATAGACCTTATATTCTAAATGCGCAGATTCTAGAAAGGGTTATCAAGTAATGGATGACAAGCTCACCGATCACCAACGCCGTGTTCTTTTCCACATACAGTAGCAGTTGTCTAGTGAAAAGTGAGGACCTTGAGATGGGTATCCGTGTTGAAGATTAAGTAAGGGTTTTGGCTTTCGACTTTCAATTTCCTCAACGTCGTCCGCGTATTCCCATCTAAAGATCCTTAGTAACTTATCCTCGATGGCCGGAATTGTATCAGTTTGAAAACTTAGGTTGGAGCCTGCGACAAAGCTCTCCTTGGGGGTTCCTGTACCCTTGATCCTCAAGAGAGCTTGTTAACAGGATACCGATTTTTAATTTATGTATAATTAGTATTTTTCCCAACGTAACGAGATTAACTAATTCGTGGAGTCTTTTATGGTTGTAGTATAATGCTTGAAAATTTTAGTTCAGCAAATAAAACATATCACCCAGGTAAACAAAAATTCTTTTTACCACTCCTTATCCTTCACTGATTCGACTTTGCTAAGAGCCCTATATAAATCACTAACTAAAATGAAAAGGAATGAATGGTTCGTTCTTTGAAGGTAATAAGTTTTTAAATTACCTCTTGCTCATTATGATCCACAAAAAACAGGTTTCGTTCCACGCCTTTTACATTTTCAAACTCCAACACAGAATCATGGTTTTCCAGTTTTGGATTGACATAAATGTGGTCTAACATCTTGGCAATTTCTGGTCGCATTCGATGCTGTAAACACAGCCTTGAAAACTCCAATCCATTCTTTATCATTCTTTCAAAGAGCGACACATCAAAGTTGTACTTAATCTGGAGATCGTACACTGTAGGATTGGGGCGGAGTTGTTGGTGATCACCAATCAGAATCAAGTGCTGACATCCGGTAGTTAGTGAGGTAACAATGTGCGATTCAAGTACTTCAGCGGCTTCCTCCACAATTGTTATCGCTGGCTGTATATCCTGCAACACGCTGTGGTACCGTGCTGCACCTGAATGCAAAATTGAACTTGTTTTTACCAAAACTAAGCTTAATGCTTACGCGTGAATAGTCGTAAAGTTACATTCAAAAAGGGTAGAGAAAATAAAATACAGTCTTTGAATCAAAAAGTTTTCCAGGACAAAATATGTGGCTTTCTACTTCCAAACTTTGGGATAAGAAGAAGTGGATACAAAAATCGCACATAGATAAATGCCATTTTCATTAATGTCACTACTGCACAAAGAGTTAAACAAAGGTACATTGCACCGTTTGTACTTTTCAGACATCTACCTTCTTCTTAATCCGTTGTTGCCCTTATACCTTACAGTGCCAATTTGAGACGAGAATGGGGGCGCCTTGATTTATGTAGATTAGTACATACTTAAGTACGCGGAGGGCATTTAATCAAGGTTTTATTATTACAAACAGAAAAAAAGTTTTTGGGACGTAATTCTAAAGAGAAAGTATCAGAATTTTTGTGCTAAGACTCTTATATTACCTGTGGTTGTCATTCCGATGACATCTGCTCTTCTAAGGATCAAATAATCTTCTCTTTGCTTTATTTCCTTAAGAATGCTTGCCTGCTTATCAAACATTTCTTGTAAATCGGATATATTCTTGTAAAAGCTCTCTCGAGCATCGTACACCCATCTGCGATAGAGGCGCCAGCGGTCGTTTTCAGGTAATTTCCACACATCCTCGACCTACGGATAAGAGATAATAACGTGGGAGGTTTTGTAACGGTTGCCTTGACATTTTCCAAATTTGGACTTCTATACATAACGTTGAGAAGTGAATTCGCCCTGCACTGTTGTGAACTCAAGGGACGAAGCAATCAATTTCATAGAGAATTGCATAATACAGATCGCATTTTTTGTGTCGATCAAGAGCAACTTCCATGGAGAATTTATAAAACAGATCGCAATTTTTCATCATTTTGGAAAAAGGGAAGCTGTGACATTCTGCTTTGGAATAATAGTCCATATGCCAAGTAATTTCCGAAAAACCTTTAAAGGTAACTTATAAATGTAAGAGCTCTGGACAGGTGTAGATGTGCTGCTGCGTCCATAGGCGCTTTCCTCACAATCGTCTGTAACAACGAAGGAGGTGTCTACGATACCCCTCTCACCCTATACACATTGCTCAAAACTTTTAAGTTTTAAAATACACGTAGGCAAAATCTTTTGCCAGGTCTCTTAATTTGGCAGACAGTATATGGAATGGGAATCCTTGTGACACAATCCTGTATGGAACATGTTTAAACCCGTTTAAGTTTTAAGTAAAATAGTGATGTCTCCACCGAGACGACACTGAATAAAGCAATGTTAGGGCAAAAAGTAACCTTGGAGGCTTCTTCTTCACTCATCATGTCTTGGCTCCCAAGCTTTTTCCGGATAATTTGCTTGATTTTCTGTTTCACTCGTTTGGGATTTTGGAATTGCCAACCACCACCTTGGATGCCTCCTTCAGTATCTTGAGGTGTCTGAGTGGTACCAAGGTCATCCGTACTTCCATCATCCAGAAGAGGTCTGTCATCAAACCTGATGACGTCATCGTCATTGTCCAGAATCCTTTGCTCTTGCATAACGTAAGTCTCAAATCTAACGTCAGGGGGCTTTTCTCTCTTTTTATTTTCTTCGTGTGCATTTTCTTCAAATGCATCGTCATCATGGTCGTCTTCATCTCCACTTTCATCTCCGTCGCTGCTTTCGTCCAACTCCTCTTTAACGCTCAAGGTAAGTAGCTCCTCTTCGAGCCTTTCTTCTCCTGCCAACGAAAATTTGAAAAGCTTCACCAGAGAATTCGAAAAAGGGCAACCCATATGTCAGTCTGTTACAATTGCTAACTCGATGACAGCAACAACTGGTCGTTGATAAAGCGTCACCCAGAGAATTCGAAAAAAGGCAACCTATATGTCAGTTTATTGCAATTGCTACCTCGACGACAACAACAACTGGCGGTTGATAGGCAATGTACTAGAGAGAACCTAAAATTCTACGGTACTGGTTTTCGGAAAATGCGTCCTTTGAAAACTGAACATGCAGGCTGATCTTGAGTTAAAGTGGGTGTTAAGAGTGAATTGGTCAAAGCATTAGTCACCCTTTGCATGAAATACCTACCTTTTTGAGGAATGCATCCAACTGCTCGAATGTTTTCAACCGCCAGTGCTTCAGAATATACATGCAAATGGGAGATTCGTCCAGTGAAGTAATACTCTTGCCAGGGATTCGCCAATGCACCTATCCTGATCGGGAACTGTGTGGCCAACTCAACGTTTGCCCCTATGAAGATGGCTTCTACTTCATTTCCATTGTGCCAGAGGCGTGCCATTCCAGAGTTGTGATCGTACGAAGCACCAATGAAATTCCACGCATTGAACTTTAAGACCGCTTTTCTGATAGTAAAAGCTATTGACAAATCTCTTGCAACGAACCAAGCAACCAGTATTCCAATTTCAGCGTTGAATCCTTGTTCTTGCCAAATCTGAAGGCCAAATCCACATATCTCATAGGTGATGATTGGCCCACTTCTTCCCGTGGGATAAATGAAGGCGAGTATGGTAACAGATCTTCTAGCGTCTACGTAGCCGCTATCAAAGTTTGGAATCTCAACAAAGGAGTCGTAATGGCCAGTTAGTTCCAAAGAGCCTCGGGGAATCCCATCAGCGCCCGTTGCCCATAGGACACCTGGTGCTATAAATGCTAACTCTTGCTGTGAAAAGAACTCCAGGCCTCTGCATTCGGCGTTGAAAGGAAACATGACAAGAGGCTGGGCAAGACCTGAGAAAGGAAGCAACAAGTTGATAACGCTTCCACTGAGAATTAAAAGCACTACATGTTATGAGAGCTGCGGTGGAAAGCTGGAGGGATCATACCCCAAACACACCTCTATGAAACAAATTTGCTCAATTCGACCCAAGGTACTGGTCAATCGTTAAGAACCAAACTAAATCAGCTGAGCAGCCAGTTTTTCCCTCCGGGAAAAATCCCGGAGGGAAAGCGGGTGCTAGCGAAGGCCAATTCTGTTCGTCTCTCCGAAGACAAGCCTCCCATGAGCGAATGCAGCTGGAGAATCATGTTATCAATTTTCATAGGGATCTTCCCCTCGCAAAAAAAAAACTTCTGCGTGGCCGTCTATTACTTATATTCTTGAGTCGAAAACGATAAGTTAGATGTCTGCGGGCTTGCGAAGGCCCTTTCCCGAAGTGAAGAACACCGGAATGCGTGAGCTATATTTTATGAGGTTTATGTAACTTTCAGCTACGAATCTTCGAAACTACTGACTACTTTTCAATAAACTTGCGTGCATTTGTGGTAGTGACTTTCCAATCTGAATTCAGGGATTTCGTTGAGATGGGTTCTTGGTAGCCATCCTCGACCTTTGAATGGATAGCTGATCTCTTGATAGTGTGACGTTTTTACACTTTTGCGCGTCGCCGTGTAAGAATGAATACTTTACCGTCTTGATAAGGGTCAGCTGGCTCCACAGGTAGACCAAGCCAGTGCGTCATCACAGATTCACTTCTTTCCGTAGTACGTTTCAACGAGTCATAGTGCTGTGGTGTCATGCTCGAGGCACATCTTTTAAGTTCGTCCTCATCAATCACAGTTCTTGTAAACTTCTCAAGCATTTCACTGTCCGAGGAAATCAACGTAAAGAGTCCATCCATCTCGTCTCGGGTCTCGTGATAGCGTTGCCGGAGCCCTTTTGGCACTCTTTTATCCTAAAAAAGGACAAATTAAATCAAAGGTAGGTAGTACATTTTCCACTAAATTATGCGTGTGTTTCCCGCTAAAAAGAGGACATGACGTCATATTTTCGTATTGCTTTCCTCTTGCTAGTTAACAAGATTCCTCCGTTTTTTCTCATTTAAAAGACGTTACTTCTCCCACTGTACTTTATGTATTCTTCCTCACTCTACTGACATGCAGCTAAATTCATTTGCACTATACTACTTATGTCATTAATCTCATATCTTCCCCCAAAAAAAGAAATGCCCGAGTGTTAGCAGGGAACAAATTAGACATGTGTTAACGAGTGTTAAGTCTGTGTCGTTTGACCATTAACACAAACCTTCACCATGATGTACTTTGAAAAAAATTGGAACTCTCATCGACTCTCTTTCCCGCTGAACCCGGGATTTATACCGGTATGTGACTAGACGATACTAGGAATCAATAAAAAAGGCAAAGTGGCAGGTAACTGGATTTAGTTAGTTATAGAAAAGTCAGTACGGTAGAACTGACCACTTTGCAATATGCAGCCAATAGATAGGTCTTACAACTACACTCTAACGTCGAGTGAACTTTCATTGCTTGCCTTAGCTCTGTCAATCATAAATGAAACCACTTTTTAACTGTGAGTTGCTAGCATTTGAAATGCAGCGCTTGATTCTAGTGACAGGTGTCTGGTTCCAGTTGTTATTGGATAAATTTTTAATGATATTGTTTTTAATGTTGCTTTGTTAATAAAAAGGCTTCTAGTTCTCTATATGTTCAGTCATCGTTGAGGTTTAAGCCCGTTGTTCCATGTAAGTGCTCATATACATGTAATGTGAACAGGAAAGTGCAGTCATACCACAACTGAAACATGTATGATTAACAGTTAACAAATAAGACGCCATTACCTCCCGCATTTTATGTTTCAACTTGGAAAGACTGCACTCTTGCATCGCTTCACTCTGACTTCGTCCTCCGACTCGAACTATTCCGTGTTTATGAAATCTATGAATTTCTTCCAAAAACTGGTCAAGGGCGTGGTTGGTGTAACAAACTACGAAGATGGGTCCTCTATCCAAGACTCCCCGCCAAACTTTCGCGTTGTGCAATAGAATCTTGGCGATCTGTTTAAGAAACGATAAGTGACATTCATTAACAGAGAAAGGGGCACTTCTGATAATTACATCAAAATATCCCATCAAGGCCAA
>Ga0126336_10000900_pt1 | contig 14069 bp, 7 predicted proteins | sample SidCmetagenome_FD_92530 | JGI IMG/M metagenome (GOLD analysis project Ga0126336, IMG submission 92530) | Coral microbial communities from El Islote,Puerto Morelos, Mexico - Siderastrea C C metagenome | ecosystem: Host-associated > Invertebrates > Cnidaria > Coral | place: El Islote,Puerto...
AGAAAACGTTCATGTAGATGATTGTCCATGTGTCGTAATGTAAACGAGATCTCCCAATGGGGCAATGACAGTGTAAACACAGTATCAAAACAATAAATAAAGAGATTTTTTATGATTAAAAGGACAATTAGACGATTTACTAAAGTAAATTCGAGTTTCGGTGTCACTAGGAAAGGCTATGCTTTAAGGCACTGTGTGATAGTTATAGTATCCTATGCATGTGCTAATAAACTACTAACAAATAAACACCATCACCCTGAAGCTGACTGTTAGTTTACAGACCAGAAAAAACGGAATTTATTCACAAAGTTATCATGCATGCACAGACAATCAAAAATATTAGAGCCCATCTGCAAAAAAATATCAAACATAAAATTTTACTCTACACAGATTTGAGTTTTGGTAAAGGTGTCCGCACTTTTTTTTTTTTATCAAAAGCTTAATCTACCTGATTCACCACCATCATATTTTGATCTTTGAGAAAATATCGTCAAGCTCCGAGGCAGGACAATAGCGCGTTGGGGCTTGATAAGCTTTGAAAACAAATTGGTGGGAACCAAAAACGGAGTCCGTACTTGTAAATCGCAACTTTTGACATAAAACTTGCAGAATAAAAAAAAAATTGCCTATTGCGGATGAGCCCTTAAACAAGTCTGACATTGCCTGGGCCACCACCAGCCCAAGAAAAAAAGTAGGCAAAAGATGCCCCCCCCGCCCTCCCACTCTCCCTGCACCCCTGTTTTCCCTCCCTTCCTCCCCCCTCTCTCTCTCTCTCTTTGCTCCTCTCTTTTCGCTCTTTTTTTCTTTTTCTCTGTTGCTTTCCTTTTTTTCGCCGCTCTGTGGTTTAATACCTCAGAACCTGACTAGAAAGTCCTCAATATACAGTTTCCATCCCTGAACAGCAATGCCCTTCGAGTCAGAAGTCACACCAAATGCTATTTACAAATATTTACAAACACACAAAATCTTACGTGTTCAAGTGTCAAAATAAAACTGAACGACGTTAGGCCAAATATCAATCTCTTTCCATAAAAATAAAATTTCCTTTTGTTGAGAATAATAACTTTGACAATCCAGCAAAAAGCGTTCCTTTAAAAGTAAATTGTTAAAAATCAGAGAATACTCATTTTCAACAATCTTGGCCACAAGACAATTAAAAACGCTGGGGCCATTCATTGAAAAAGTTTTCTTTTTTTCATTTACATGTTATTTTCACTAGGACTTTTTCCAGTATAGCTTAAATGTTAAGTTAAATGTAAGATGTGCCATTTTGCAAAATCTACAAACCACGGTGACTGTACAGTAGCGGGCCTTTATTTTCTTACAGTCCCATTTCAGATGGAGGAGGGAGATCACTACTTCCTCCTCCCTCTGAAAGCTGATTTGCCTCAGCTTCCTGTGCCTGGATTTTACGCCTCCTGCTTCGCCGAGCTCTTAGTTTTTCCTGCAATCCTTGCTCTACTCGAGCCTTATTCACTTCCTGTGCTTTCTCAAACTCAGCCAGTTCCTCCTCATGCTGTTTCTTCAGCTGATCAATATTGCCGAACAGATCTTCTTGATTTGGAGCAGGGGCCAGTTCAGACAAAGCTTTAGGTTTAGCGCCAGCTTCAGTCTCACCAGAGGCTGCCTCTCCTCCCTCAGGGGGGGTTTCACCTTCTTCAGCGGGTGGGGCCTCTGGCACTCCTTCTTTGTCATCTGGTTCAGGTGCCTGGTCATCACCCTCTTCTTTGGCCACTTCACCAGGTTTAGCAATGTTCGCTTCATCAACAGGATTATCTTCTTCTGCAAGTTCATCTTTCTTCACTTCCATCTAAAGGGCAAAATAAGGGTAACACGATCAGAACAACATGTGAGGAACCTGTGAAACTCACTGTAAAGAATCCAATTTCTCTGAAATATGTTCATTGCAGGCTGACAGCATGTCATCCTTAATAAAGTAACATATGATTACACAATTCTACATATTTAGTAAGATCACTTTTCAAATGAGTGTCATATAAAAACCAAAACCAAAGTAATCACCCGAGCCAATCACAACAAACACAAAATTACCCGATGAACCAATTAGAACTCAAAGCAAATACATGAAACTGGCCCCCTGTGTAGGCAAACACGTGGCAGCAAGTCACAATTGGTTTGCGTTTTCCTTCTGATTGGTCGAGGAAGTGCCGCGAGATTTTTCAACCAATCAAAGAGCAAAGTGAAGCAAAACCAAAGAAAAACACGAATTTATACTTTTGACACTCAATTGAAAGCTGCTCTATATATCAGCTGAGAATCACAAAGATTATGGTTAGCAAGTGAATACTTGATGGGAGCATCTTAGTCTAGTGGCACAGGCAACAGGGCTTCAACTCAAAGAGCTTGTGGCTGCAACACAGGTTTCCCATTATCATACCTGCCAACCTTGTAAAGTCAAAAATAGGGACCCCCCCCTCTCCTCACCCCAGTCCTGGGGTAGTGCCCTGCCCCCAGCACTGAGCAGGGTCCAGGATGCTCCAGGGGTTTTGCATATATTTTTTAATTTACATGTATTGCCTGTACTGCACTGTGTCAGCATTAGAATTCTCAGGTGTTGTTTAATGGCCAAGCACTAAGTATATATATGTATTGCACAAAACAATGGGATTTAGAAGAGTCAAGGCCAATCTTTAACAACCCAGTTCCAAATTTTTACAAATGAAAATGTTTTTTTTTCTTTAAAATTGGAATGTCCCGATTTTTTTTAAGGTTTTGAAACTCAAAAATCGGGACAATTCTGATTAAATCGGGATGGTTGGCAGGTATGCATATTTATGCAAAACTTGCAGAGGTGGAGAGGTAAACAATAATTATTATAAAAGAGAGAGCCATTGCATGTTAACCAACAGAGCATAAGAAATGCAAAGATGCTACAGACTGAAGCAATTGTTCTTTCCTTATGACATTCTCAGGATCCAACCATTACAGTACACAGTTAAATGACATAATATTACTTTTACTATACCTCCAGTTCAACTCCAAGTTTCTCCTTGACTTTACTTTTAATCAAGGTCATCCGCTCCTCTTTCAGTTCATAGTATTTTTCATGGAACTCCTTCTTTACATTGGCCAGGTCTTTAGAGATAGTCCCCTCCACAACACGGTCAACCCACTGAAGTAGGTGGGAACATTTGGAGAACATTGTAGCAAATGCGTGATAAGACCTCTGGTAGTTTTCAGGTATGTTGACGTCATTGAAAATTGTGTTGGTTATGTTGTTAAGATTCTTTAAAATGAAATAAATAACATACCATTAATGATCCTCTTCAGGGTTTTCAAAAAGGGCCGGCAGTAGGCAAAAGTCGCCGGTTATTTCACCTGAACTCGCCGCCTATTTGATTGAGAAATTGCCTCATATTTTGTGACTAAAACGAGAAAAGTTTGTCACAAAATAAGAGCATTGGATTGGCCGAGATTTATTCATGAAATAGAATAGAATCTTGCCTGAATTCTGAATAATTTCAGCGGTGATTTGTGTTTCCTGTTCTGTTCAAATACTCTAATTCTTGCTCCAGAATGCAGGAAATGCATTCCAAGAGGCCCAAATTTTCCAAATTTGGACCCCCCTACAATCTTGCGCCTTTGGTGCAGTAAGTTCATTTTCTGCCTACTCCTAAAATTTTGCCACCTATACTTGGCTTCCCATTGAAAAGCCTGCTTTTGCTCGGCAGTCACCACTTGGCACAACTTATGCAACACTAGAGCCATCAGGTTCTTATATGTCATTGAGCAATTTCAACAAAGACTGAGTTCTGATCAACACTTTCACTTTATTCTTGTAGAATCGAAAGCCTTGACTGACACATATTGTAGATCTAGTTGTTGCAAATAGTGATCAGTCAGCACAAAATGACTGACTGACCAAAATCTGACCGTGTGACAAAATCCCACTTGTGGTCAGGTTGACAAATCTCTCATCAAAATAGTTTTTTAAAAAAATGTTTTTGATAACAGTGGCAATCTGAGTTTAGCAGACATGAGATGTCAGGTTTTGTGATCATGACTTGGTGAGAAATGTCTTTTAAAAACATAATAATAATAAATAAATAATAAATAAACAACTAAATAATAATACTAATAAAAATAATAATAACAATAATAATAAGTAGGTTATTTTTCATTTATTTATAGATATTCTATACGTGCATTCCTAGGTCTTAGAGCTGAACGGTTACATGATGTGCCCTATGTGGTCCTTATCAGATAGCATCCATATGCTCTATACTGCATAGAAGAAGAAGAACAATGACAATAACAACAACAACACCAACAACAGTTTGCACCCCTGTCCAAACTACTTCACTTTAAAGACCAGCTGCTTGCAATGCTGTTCATTACTCCAGAACCAAAAAATGTGCTGGAATCGGCATCTCATGAGGGTCAAATTATTATATTTACACCATTTTGATACAGTTTCCAAGCAATATAATGTTAAAACTGATGAGACTGCTGGCAACTAACCTGTAAGTCCTCGTTAGTGCAGTAGGGAACATTCACTGGCCTCAAGTTTGCATGAGCACTACTGATGTTTTGTGCAGCTGCAATAAGGTGGTTTCTCGTTTCTGCCACCATCTGATATTTTACCTATTGCAAGAATTACAAAAGAACCAAAGTGATTTGATTTCTGTTAAAATGATATTTCCCTAAGGCCTTCTCAGATGTTATATATCTCTCCACTCTGACACAGTTTTTTAATTGTGGTGCTGTCAAATAAGTTGGGTATTTCCATTTAACCAGGCATTTGTTTGGCCAGTATCATCACCTTACTAAATAAATTTTACCTGGGAACCTTCTTTATCTGAATGCTGGTTTCTGCATCATAGGCAATTTTGTGATAACTTAATTACCTTAAACCAGGTGTGAGCTACAGGACAAAAACTAATTATGACATAAATGCACAAGATGTTTTGACACTAATTTAAAGCATGAAAAGTAGTAAACATCACAAAACAACATCATGGTTGCAGCAAGTATGTTTTCCCAAAAACTTACCACCAAAACCGTCACACGATGCGTTGCAATTTGCGCCCACCGACGTGTACTCCAACTTAGTTGCTTGACAGCATGGTCAAGATAAACATGAGCAGCCCGCCAACGGACATGAGCTGCATTAATCCGTTCCTTTCTTTGACCAAGCATATCAAGTTCCATCTCCAACTTCCATTCCTTGTCGCTGCCATAAGAATCATTGAATATACGACCTAGCAGAACTTCTTCCTTACTCCTCAAGTTGTTCAGTTCATCTAGATCTGTTTTGGCAGCAATGACTTCCTCATACAGCTTCTTATACTGTGTTTTTAAGTTTTCAAGTTCTTGCTCAGCAATCTCTTGTTTGTTTAATGCATCTACATATTCTTTCTGCTCCTTTTCAACTTCTGCATTGATCTGTTCTTGGTTGATAAACAATGATCGTACATTTAAGGCAGAATTCAAGTCCACCACGTCTTGATATTCTTTGGCACTAAAGAATAGTTCAAAGTAAACAGTGAATTTCCTAAAATCATTGTACATTATACCCCTGTTAAACATTTTAAATCCCAAAGCTATTCATTTAGGTAACTTAATCATACAGTGACACAATTACACGTCTAATAATTGGGAAGTTGGGAAGTTGTTGTGCCATACAATTTACTATTGCATGTCAGGCTAACTGAATCTCAAACTTTACTAAAAGCTCAGGTTGCCCTCTTCACTGCATAAAGTAGCTTGAGTCCACTGTATCACTCCACCGCACACATACTAGTCTTGAGAGTAAGTTATACAATAAGTTGCAAGGATCCCTGTAGCCCGTACTAAGGGCACTGATCCAGCATACTCAGTACTAGTCAAATGCTAGATGATTTTTCGAGTTCTTCACCTTGTTCCTTTTTTCCCTTTATTTATTTATTTTTTGGAGCTGTTTGCTCCTTATCATTATAATTAATGGATTCACTCAACCTTGTCCCTTTAAAATTATACATGCATTAGCTACTACTTTGAGGTCCTAACGGATACAGTGAAGAGCATAAAATGAAGTGTGAACTCAATGATTTTGAGTTTGAAAGTTGATTATGATCGCTTTAGGGCAGTGATCATAGGAATGACCCTGTGCATAAGAAAGATGGAACATATTCAGCTTAATGTCTTGAGCATGGGCAAATAAAAAAAGAGAAGTTCCCGACAGGAATTGCACCCATGAACTTTTGTACATAGCGATCAGATGCTCTAACCAGACGAGCTAAGAGGACTCATCGCAGGTTCAGATGTTTTCTTTGTCCCAGCTTTGCCTGTGACAAGTCGAAAAATCTAACCTCCTATAATATTTCTTTCTGAGCTTAAAGTTTGCCACCTTTCTTTCTTTAATATTAATCCCACGCATGTATAAGAAAACTATCTAACCTCTAGGTGGACAACTCATCCTCTAGTAAACAGCCCCTAAAAGCCATACTGGAATCATTCGAACATTACCCTACACTCAAATGCAGGCGAAGAAAGCAGGTTTCGAAGGGAGGGGGTTGGAGTGTGGTGGGGTGGGTCTCCAAGATTGTTGTGTGCAAGGTGGAAAAATTTCAACTGGAAATGGTTTTTTAACAGAGGTAATGCGTGGTGGTTTCTTTCTCTTTCGTAAATACAAATGAAATTTAATTAAAACAAAATCTTCAATGTATTAGCTTACGTACGTTTGAGCCTTGAGTTTCTCCACTTTTTCCTGAGAAGCAGTCAAGTTCTTGTGCAATTCCAAAAGCCGTGCATGTTTAACTTGGTAGTTATTTTCTGCACCCTTTTCTTCCAAACTCTTCACTTGATTCTCTACTTCCACGAATTCTTTGAGCACGTCCTCGTTGAAATCCGGCTTCTCGTGTTGTTCTTGGTCGTTGTTTTCTTCACCGCTGACCACAACAGCAGCTCCTTGAGTTGTTGTTTCGTCTGCAGCTTCCTCAACCTTTGCTGGCTCCTCGGTTGATGTATCTGCCGGTTTTTCACTGTCTGCGTTGTTGTTTGACTCAACAACTTCTGCACTTTGCTGTGTTTCCTGCTCTGGTACCGGCTGCTGTGCATTATCCTTCGCGGGTTGCTCGTTTGTAACAGGCAGTGCGTTTCCCCCCGGAGCAGTTTCAGGCCGACTTTTTGTCGACTTGGCACTACTTGAACGACTACTACTGCTAGAGCTGCTACTCTTTGATTTAGCTGAATCTTTTCTTTTTTCTTTTGGACTTTCTTGTATGATTTCCTCCACGTGTGGTTGGTTCTGTGGTTCATTTTGTCTAGGTGGCGGCGATTCCCTCTTAACGTCGCCATTGAACCTCCCTACGTTTTCCTGCGGAGCGACTTGTTGCGACGACCCACAGCCCATGTTTAATACGCTGCAACCTAAATCAAACAATTTGGCGATTATTGGTTTCTTTTTAAAGAATGCCTTCTTTTTTTAAATGCGATGCGAGAGTGCCGACATCAAGTGCGCTGATCGCAAAATTGCCAGATTAAACGAAACGATCAAGAAAAAAGCCCACGATTTCTGATATTAGCTTTTGACTCGTTTTAGGTTCAAGGATCAATCTGTCCACTCACCTGTTTTATTCCAACAGAGACAACTTCTCAGTATTCACAATTCTGATAGTTAGCCGCAGCAGTCTTGTCTGCTAAAGCCGCTCTTGCCCAAAGAAAGAACTGAACATAGAATGACACCGAACAATTACTGTATGAGGAAGTCGATAAACATGTATTCGATCGAATGATTCATAAACAAGATCACTTTGGATCGATTGCTTAACAGAGTTTACATCAAAAATTTAAACAGGCCACATAAACAGTAAACTGCTTACGATTTCTCCTCGCTCGAAACTGCGGCCTTCGATAAAAAAAAAAAGAAACCACAACCCGTGAGAGACAACAGAAGACACGAAATGTGTACAGAGATGGCGAAAAAAGTGGGCTTAGAAAATCCGTTGCTATAGCAACTAGACAACAGTTTTCCCGCCAGCCAGTAGCGGGCTTTAGATTAACAAAAGGCCTCAGCGGGGCACATCAAACACACAAGGGCACAATTTCACGGCGTTTTTAAAAATCGAATTTTCCAGCGACAAACATCACACCATTTCGATTCATTTTGGTGTCATCTTTTCGTTTTTGCGTGAGACTACCTATTTTTCCTAAACGAAGCATTTGATACAAACGCCCGTGACAGAGATAAAAATTTATTTTTGCCATGGCGATAACAAAACATATTTACTCGCTAATTGATTCGTCTCTTAGTGAGATGTAAATATTTTAATGACAGGACCTAACACAAAAGAGAAACAATGGAGATTTAACTTTTTAATATGCATTTCTCATATTCAGTTGCGTATTCCTGTTTTCCAGTCTGAATTGCAAAGTTCCTAATGGAAACGTAATCGGCCCGTGTCGGTATTATAAAATTAAAAAAGCGAGTTACCGGTCCAGGAAAGAATTGCCCAGAAGGTGTTTCTCAGCAGCGGAACTGCATGCATACCCAGAATAATCAGAACGTAACCCAGCTGGCTGGCTGGTCGGGCTGGCAACACCACTGATCAAAGAATACTCCTATGGGCCTACATTCCGGTCTTTAGAATTACTTCAGTTATTGCAGAAAATTTTAACGAAAACTTGCTTTCGACCGGCTGGTTTTACTATAGTTCGTGGATCAATTTTTATGCTGAATGTAGGAAACGGAAACTTTTTTTTTTCGCGGCGCTTTTCACTCTATTGACGCAAACTCCGCTGGGACAGCTGGTGTTGTTGATTTAAATAAGTCATCCGGTTTTTGAACAACCAGGGCAGTGGGATTGGCTTTCCTTCCGTTGATATCTCTCATATCGTCAGTATTTGGACAGAGAATTAGTCAGAGTAGTCAGGATAAAGCAGCAGCGTTAAACATTTATTTATGACACGTTCATGATAAGATTGTAACAGTTCTACGCTTGTTGTCATCCTTGTAATGGTCTCAGAGTTGGTCAGTTTTCCTTATATCGGCCCATGGCTCAACTGAAAGGGGGTTATAGTAGATATAGTTGAATGCTATGTTTTCCCAACGCTTTAGATGGTTCAGTTCTTAATTATCTCCTTAAGGTTTCCCTTCAACTAAAATTGTGAAGCGGTGATGGATTTTTGGCTGTGATTCCCTGAAGTCTATAAATGAGAATTCTGTGCTGTAATGTACAGGTCAAATTGAAGCTTCAGCATCCTCCCCCGGGACATACCCCGGGCATTTGATCGTGCATCGTACCCTGGGAGGGGGGAATTTGAACGTTGCCTTGGAAGGGTGGGGAATTTGAACCAGATTTATCTCTTGTTCTGTGAGTTTTTTCGGTTTTTGCCGGGTTTGACAGATTTACAAGATAGAATTTGCCTTTGTTAGTCAATAACTCTTTCAAAAGGGTCTTTAAAAGAAGTTTGACGGTGTCATTACGAGATATTTCTCTCGTTAGATTGAAGTCGAAATTTGCTTGTCTTTGAGAAGAGGTATTTCAGTACTAATTTGTGGGGCATTTGAACAGGTATTTTGCCCCGAGGGAAAGGAATTTGAACAAGCCAATTTTCAAAAGTTCAAATGTCCGGGGGAGTTGCCCGAGGGGGGATGTTGAAGCTTCAATTTGACTGGAACATAAGTGGGAGAAAGGCTTCGGTTCGACGGTAACAATTTTAAACGCAACCGACCACGAGATCTCGTCCGTGTGGGCGTTTATTCTTTTGGTTGCAAGGCATCGCACAAGATGATGGACTCAGCACCCGCCCCAGAAATTATTGCCCGCATAGAGGAAGGGTCCTGGTTGTTACACTATACTTGAGGAAACTTTATACATTTCCAGGACAGTTTAGTATCACATTGAACTGTGAGAATACCACAGTTTTTTTGCAGCCGAGAGAAGCTTCCTGTTTTGAGCCACTTTTGATTTATTCTTTGATTTTCGTACATAATAAATGAGGCAGTGACAGTGCAAAAACGCGAAGAACTTTTAAAAAAGGAAAAATTGGCGTTGTTTCGCGCTTCCGATCACCGTACCAGTAAAGATAAATGACGTCATAAACACTTACTCAATACTCGTTGGTGACGTCACAGGGTTCATTAGTTTCCAGTTTACCGCACGACTTGAGCAAGCATGTACAACATGGCGAATGAAAAAGTGTGAGTTCAACTTCTTGCATCGATTTATACGCACCTCTAAACTAACCGTATTCATGGAGAGAATTTATATAGATTGCCAGATTTTATGTAAAACAAATGGTTAAAGTGCAAAAGAAGGAGCCGATTCTTCACGGAGACATTGAACAGCATGGTCATATAGCACAGGGCGAGTGGTATCTGAGAAGTCATAGACGACGTGTTTATGACGACTCAGGAAACGAAGACGAAAACATACGGAAAGAATTTAAAGAAGTTATCTGCTCCCTAAGCGCTGGAGCTGTCGCTGGAGCTGTTGCAAAGACGACAATCGCGCCTTTGGATCGGACTAAAATCATCTTTCAATGTGAGTTTACAAGTTTATGAATCCATAAGCTTAATGAGCCTATTAAAGTAAACTATAGTTGAGAGATGTTGAGTTTTTTAGATTTTGGTTTTCTTTTTTGCATGCCTAGTCTGTGATCGATAAGACCTTTGAACTCAACCAATTGCTGCAAATGTGTATACTTTGTATGCGTTGACGCATAATGATAACATCTCTGGTTGTAAACATGCACGTAGATGTTGTACTTAAACTGCATGTATCTCAGTCAGTTTCCATTCATTTTTAGCAGTCACCATCTTACAGCCCATACATGCAGTAAATTGTATTTTGTGTTTGTAAAAAAGGTATTTTTTTTTCAATTCTGGGGAATTACAGAATTCCTACCACTTTCCTCTTATTTAATCGCTTCATTGATTCACTACTTGTACGGGTATTAACAAAATCTTCACGTGAGCGGAGCCGAAATTGCTGTACAGCCCTGCTAGAAATGCATGTGAGTCAGCATGATTCAATCAAAATCAACAATAACATCACAGGTTTTACTTTAAGCTGGACAAAGATACAGTGTACTGTGGTTGCTGGATATCAAAGTAAAAGCAAATTGGAAGTCTTTCTAAAGAAATTGACTATAAACAGGTAAAAAAAAAAGTTTCAAGTTGGTCATGTTCACTGTAATAAAGTGCTTATTGACAGGTCAGGCCAGAGGGTAAAATCTGGCTCTCGGCCGTGGCACATAGCCGATCTCCCTGCAGGAGGCACAAGTTACTTTCTAGTAGATGTTATTCCATTATTTTGTAAATAAGTGATGTATTTGTGGTAAGGCAGCAAATAAGAATATTTTGGGTGATATTAAGATCGTTTGATATGGATTTTTAGAAATAATAATAATAATAATAATAATATTTAATATTTATATTGCGCAATTTCTATAAGAATAATCAAATGCGCATTACAGACATTACAGTAAATCCAAAAATAAAAAACCTATTTACAATGACTATAGAATCAAAAACGAAAATTATGCTAAAACTAATTACAATTGGCAATAATAAAAGTAATTTGCAGAAAAACTACATAAAAACCTAAAAACCTGAAATAGAACATTAATAGAATTATTTGGTTCATTTGTGTGTATTTAAATATGTATCATCATACATGTATGTTTCATTTCACAAAGACCCGTGAAGACTGCATTTTGTTTTAGATGCTCCTTTGAAACTACTTTGAAACCTTACACATGTCCCAGGTGCAAAGTGTTAAAAGTTGGTCAATTGTATATAGTCAACCTGTATTTAGCAGACAACATCAGGGAAATAATACGACAAACGTTCACCACAAAACACGAGCCTTGGATAGGTCAAGATTTATTCAACTTAATGAAAAACAAAAGAATCTTGCCTGAATTCTGAGTAATTTCAGCGTCAATTTAGTTCCTTGTTCTTTGATCGTCCGAAAAATTTTGTTCATGCTCAAAGCCAAACAATTTCGCTGAGCAACCTTGCATTCACTTAAAACCTTGCGGTCTGGATGTAAAAGCAGCACAATGCGTGCACAGATTTCCATGTGCTCAAAAACAGAGTTCAATCAGCCGTATATGTCCGGCAAGAAGAAAATAAAAAAAAAACTTTTAAGAGCATTCATGTACTCTGGCTGAATAAAAAAGTCAAAAATTACTGATGTCTGTCTTTTGTTCGAATACCCTAATTCTTGCTGCAGAATGCAGGAAATGCATTCTAAGAGGTCCAAATTTTCAAAATTTTCTGGGGAGCATGCCCCTGTACCCCCCTAGAATCTAGCGCCTTCGGCACAAGTAGTTTATTCTCAACCTACTCCTAAACTTTTGCAACTTACTCAGATTCCTATTGAAAACCCTGCTTAATGCAGGGTCCCAATGAGTATTGTGGGAAAAGAGCACTGAAAAATCTTCAGTGCATGCTGTTCCTACTGCAACATGCTGCTTAGGGTAACCCTGTGATGGACTTGAGATCCCTTCCGGGGGAGAGCAACACTCTCAGTTGCTTCATGCTACAGAAACTCGGGATCAGCTCTGCTCTTGTGAGCATCCTGTAGCTTGTGTGTGGCTTTACCCTTTTTTTCAATGGTGGTATGTAAGAGCCACCACGTTGGGAATTCGATCACAATATTGATTTCAAGTTTGGTGGTCCATGAAGGCTTAGTCTTTGTATCATGTTGTGTCTCTTTGGCTTGTGTTCTCACACTTAATTGAATTCTAAACTTTTTTCTGTTATTTTTATTTTTAGCCTCCAATAGACAATTTTCTGTAAAGGTAAGCAAATAAAATTAATGATGAATATGGAAACTGTACTTTGACTGCAATGCACATGTTCCATCCAAATGCTTTTGGCTCTTTACAAGTCTAGATTCGCCCCAATAACAAAATCTGCCTGACCAGTGACAAAGTACAGTAGATGAGTAACTCCTAGGACATTCAAAAATATTTTGTGTGAAAATTATTGCTCAAACTGGTCTCACATCAAAAATTCACCCCTTTGTCTGGCATTTGCATCTGTGACCTTCGCAGACAAGGTTCAGGTTATAAAGTTCCGGACTCTCAAATGCTAATTGCTTTAAAATATCTAACAGATGCAAAGGCACAGAAAAGTTTTTTTGTAGTTTTTTTTTTTTTGGACCATACAATTTTCCTCTTGAGGTTTGCAAAATTCAGTAATAATTGTTTGCAAAGCCAACAGCTCCACAATTTCAAACACTAACGAGGTTAACCAGGAAATAGCAGAAGTTGCAAACCTGCACTGACCACTTATGCCTGTACATGTGCATTATGTATTTTCTGCTATATTTTCAGGGAGCTGTTGGTGTGTTAAGACAGACATATTTAGAGAATGGAATTCTTGGTCTCTTCCGTGGAAACAGTGCAACAATGGCACGCATTATTCCTTATGCCTCTCTACAGTTTACAGCACATGAGCAGTACAAACGGCTACTCAGAAAAGATGACAAGAAAGGGTAGGGCAGCCTTTTGTCTCCTTGACCAACCCTTGAATAGCTTCATCTCAGCTGTATTGTACAGGAAGCACAATTTTTCTGAAAGGGTGGTAAGAATTCCCAGCTGCTTCAATGAGCAAAATGTACTGGCTCTGAGGAACAGCTAAAAGTTATGTAGATGAATGAATGTACAGACTGTACATAGAGGAAACAAATATCATTATTTATTTGAATATACACCCAGGCATTTGCCGTTACAAACTAACAAGGGGAAATGGGAGGGGAGGGCATAATCAATAGATGCATTTACATGTACATGTATTTTTGAGTGTGAATTTTGGAATTAAAAAGGCCATGTTACGGTTGGAATGACCCAGTGGAGAAATCAGATGCATGTGTCCTTAAGGTGATTCCATCGAAATAGAAGGAATATTTAAAAATTTCTAAGACTTGGTCTAACGGGTAATTCTGTTCCGAACATTTCAAAAATGCAATAAAAAATAGGGGTCACCGAGATTGTTTTGGCACAAAATGGATAGCCATTGATAGTAACTATACGACCCGCAAGGTTTTCCTAGGAGACCCTAGTAATCAGAAATGAGAACCATAATTTCTTAAAAAGTCATAACTTGTATTGAA
>Ga0126336_10000901_pt1 | contig 14060 bp, 8 predicted proteins | sample SidCmetagenome_FD_92530 | JGI IMG/M metagenome (GOLD analysis project Ga0126336, IMG submission 92530) | Coral microbial communities from El Islote,Puerto Morelos, Mexico - Siderastrea C C metagenome | ecosystem: Host-associated > Invertebrates > Cnidaria > Coral | place: El Islote,Puerto...
AAGATTTCCCAGACTTATGATAGCACATTTCTTTTCAAATGTTGGGCTACGTTTTCGTGGTTTCCCCGTTATTCTTTAATTTTGAGCTGCCTGGCCTATTTAATGGTGACGCTCTCTATCATGCAACCACATCCTGCTCCTGATAACACTGATATACACTGAACAACAAAGACAGCAGAGACAAAGTAGTAGTAACATCTAAAAAACAACTGCGAACTATCCGAACGGATCCGCTCGTTTTTTTGTAAGAACCTTTTTTATAAGAACGTCGAGGCTGAAATTGGCCAAAATTTTAAGAACATGCCTAGAACATATCCAGGCTGATATTTTGTTAAGAACATCTTTATCTTGTCTTCATAATTGTATAATAAGCTATGTGAGAATGAAATAAAGCGTAATAATCGGGTCAGAGTAATTTACAGCCTATTTGAGCGCCAAATGATAGAATTTTGGTGACGTCGCAAGTCATCTTTCATTTTTTAACCCTTTAACGCTCAAGAGTGCCATATGGCACAAAATGCCACTACATGCTCAATATTTGGCCAATTTGAGTGAAATTTGCACAACCGAAAGATCTGCACATTGGAGGCGTAAGATTGTCCCCCCCCCTCCTATAAGAGACTTGATTTACCACCCCTCCAACTTTTGGAACATTTTCCCTTTGTACTTTTAGGTTCAAGTTGATATCTGACAAGAAGCAGTGCACTGCAAATTTAGCTATTAGGGCTATACCCAATATGTATTAGGAATAGGAAAATTTTAAAGGTTTTTCTTGTTTCATTTTGGACGCTTCTCAGTCTAATCTGAGACCTCATTCCTCCATCCCTGTTAGTATGATTTACGGCACACCCCAGAAATTACCTTTTAAATGGTACATCACATGTGGTCTACCAGTTAACAGTTGCCAATTTAGAAAAACTTGGCATTTTACTTTGGACGGTAAAGGTTAAAAAAAAGAAACACGTATAACTTTTAGGAAATTGTTCGAACTTGGCCTATTTGTTCTTTCTTTCAATCAGGACTATGATTTACTGAAATACCAAACGATTAATCTTAAAACATTGTAAGGAACGGTTCAGGCTCAAATCGCCCCCAAAGTAAGAACATTCAGTTCCGGTTCAGCCTCAGCTTAAAAAAATTGAACGTTCTTATTTAAAAAAAGAGTGTATAACAGCGCTTTGAATTTTTTTGTGTCTCCGCCAGGCGACTGATGGTGATGACCGAGAAGTTTACGTACGTAGCGTTTAGTTTACATGATGGTAAGATTGAAAGGTTCTCGTATGCTGCCGAACAACCTACGACATAGCCACCGGCAAGAACAACCATCGCAGGCCTTTACGCCGGCAAGCCTGCGAAGTTGACTTGAGTTCAACTTCGCAGGCACGTCGGCGGTAAAGGCCTGCGATGGTTGTTTTTGCCGGCGGCGTATGTTCTCAGATGTCGGCCGGACAGTATCCCAGGCAGTACCGGCGGCTATGTCGCCGGTAGTTCGGCGGCATATGAGAACCAGGCTTTACTGTTATAGGACGGAAGAACTAAGTGATAAAATATAACTAGCAAACATGACCCTTATGGCAGCAAAAATACAGTCAACACTCTTTATAACGGACACCATCGGGGCGAAGATTTGGTGTCCGTAATAGCGGGAATTGTTTTCAGTGATTCCTATTCGCGGGAACTTCAGCTCCTGTCCGTAATAACGGGGTGTCCGTAATAGAGAGGTGTCCGCAAGACGACAGTTGACTATCACTATAACCCATTTATAGTACAACGCTAAATTTTGGCGTGCTCCCATTGGTCGAAATCAGTCACGTGACGTGATAGTGTCTCTCCTCAGCGGGCGCCTATCAGCGCATAGTGCCCGGTTTGGGGCGTTTTGGCCCTATGTGGGATAGGTTCCCTCGGAAAATTGATCTTCAAACCATCAAATTTCCTCCGGCAACCTATCACACGATAGTGCCTTCGACAGGAGAACTCTGTTGTTTAAAACAAAACTTGGATATAAAATCTAGAAGGTCATTTTTACTGGTCGTGCTAACAGGTTTCTACTTCTGGGTTTCTACTGTACGTATGTGGGAGAGAATTGACAACCTCATGTCGTTCCAAGAGCCCTTGCTCCCAACTGGTCAGCGGAAGAGAGGAGCAGGGACTGGGAATGTGGTTACCTCGAATTCGTCGCACACGAACTCAAACTGGCACTTTTGCTAATTCCTACCCAACTCAGACAACTCAATATTGGGCGTACCATGATAGCCCGGGGGAGAGGTACTCCCACATATAAGCTATATAGGTATGTGCCGCGGAATAATGTATCGTTTTGGGGCCCTAAAATAGGGTATCCATTTTCCCCCTTTTTGGAGTTGACAACCCGATGGGATCCTTAAATAGGGTACCTTTTTGTATTAACGAAAATTGCAGCTCGTAAACCATGGTTATGATGCGTATTATTAAACTAGGCCTAGTCTAGTATTCTACGCATGATGCTAAACTTCCCATGTTACAGAAAAGAAATAAAAACTACCTGATCACACAGTTTTAGTGGTCGTTTTTCCCTTGACTGCATAGGGTGTCATTTTTTCGGGTTTGAGCGTAAAAAGAGTATCAATTTTCGATTTTCTATCCTTAGATAGGGTCAGGGTTTAAGAACCTCTGCGGCACACACCTATCCTAATTTGACGGGAGTAACCCCCCCCCCCGGGTATGATAGTCTTTTCGAGCTACTCATCCTTGTTAACATCTGGTTGCTCTTTAATGCAAATAAATGTATGTACGGTGAATGATTTATGGCTGAGTAATATTTTTAATCGCAGGGCTCGGAAGAAAGGAAGACGAACTTACTGAAGAGCAGAAAGAACAAAGCATCAAGTAAGTGATCAATTACTGCCGTAGTAAAACTGTTCTAACCCAAAAGCAGTTGAGGACACATTGATTAAGGAAACTAAAAATAAGAGGCGAGCTACAAGCATAATTTTTTATCGTCTTGACAGGATCTTAGTGAAAGGTAAAATCGCGCTCGGGACACCGGCAGTCCACTCTGGCGGAACACACCCAGTTTTTGTGACATGAAGAGCTATTAGGAGCATTAATATCCCCCTGGATAAGTTGCCAACCTCATTCCCAGAGATTTTTCGTTTTAATTTATTTATTTTATTATTATCATTATTATCATTATTATTATTATTATTATTATTATTATTATTATTATTATTATTATTATTATTATTTGATGCTTAATTTTTTTAAAAAAAAAGCAGAGAAGCCCTGGAACGAGGTTGGATGGGTTGCTACTGGTAGCTATTTATACGTCTTGTTAGAGACAAGAACAGCGACTTTACTAGGAAACGGTTTTATTTAATTATCTGAGCGACGTATTTGTCCTTTATATTACCTGACATCGTGCCAAACTCTCTACTCGTTCTGTTTTTCTGTTTATGTACAGGCGAGTGCCTTCACCGCTGGAATACTTTGGCTATATCTTCCATCACAGCATGCTGTTGGTAGGTCCCGTATGTACGTTCAAAGAATACATGGATTTTATAGAAGGACGCGACATCGCGCGGGCTACAGAAAAGGTGAGCGGCATACATCAGTCTATATTGCAATGGATATACCTTAACTGAGGGAATATCTGAATGAGTGAGCAGGCAATTGGTATAAAAAAATGTATATCTTTTTGTGCTATGATTATAAATCTAACATAGCATCTTTTGTCAATTCAGGGGCAACACAAAGAACCCACACCTACGGTAAGATTAACTAGAAGAACAAAGGCTAGTCTTTGTATTTTATTTCCGTGATTATTATCAATTAGTATTCTATATGAAAATAATTATAAATGACATCTCCATTGTCTCTTCATTGCAGAAAGCTGTCTTGGAAAAGCTCGTTTCTAGTCTTTTGTGCGTGGTTATTTTCTCTGTAAGCTCAAAATTCTTTCCATACAAGTTGAACGCAGGTATGAGTCCATACAAGCTGGACCAATTCATTAGCAAACTGACGAAATGACTGATCGACCGACCTGTTGACTGACGAAATGACTGACGGACGGACGGATGGACTGACTGACGGACGGACGGATGGACTGACTGACGGACGGACGGATGGACTGACTGACGGACGGAAGGACGGACGGACGAACGGACTGACTGACTGGTTCAGGCTGTCCGAGTGCAACAACTGACCTGACCGAAGGACCGATCGACTAACTGTCTGACTCAGACTGTCTCAAAGCATCGACTGACCTATCTAAAGACTGACTGACTTACAAAACAGTCGATCTACAATGACCGTCTCTACTTAATAGCAAAAGGACAACAGATTATGCCAACCATTTCCTCTATATAAAGTTTCTATAATTTCCTTTCCAGATCCTTATTTCATCGCCAATAGTTCGTTTTTGTGGAGAATGGTAGTTTCGTTTTTCACCATGTGCTCGACAAGATTTAGGTTCTATTTTGCCTGGATAATAGGTAAGGTATAAAACAAGGTAGTTAACGGCTTACCAAGCACAGGGAACCGTCGCATATTGGAATTTGGGTTTTTCGTACGCGCGGCCTTACGCGCGGCCTTACGCGCGGCCTTACGCCCGGCCAGGCTTGTGCGAGATCTGGAACTGCGGAAAATACAATTTTTCAACTGGAGGTCTAGAAGTGAGAACCCTTCAATAACTGTTTGGAGCTCTAGTAGTGTTCTCGACATGTGATCGGAAGTTCCGAAGAATTTTCGAACGCACCAGTTGCTCAAGACTCGGTGGTTTCTCTTTTTTAGACCTCGCACTAGTTGACCGCGTATAAATTATTCAAAATGGCCACCGTTTGACAAAGACTATAACAGTTTGAGGAGAGAGCATCCTGTGGGAAAAGTTGCCATTTTATTTCAACCAATCACGCCTCGGCTTGCTTCCACTTCTGATTGGTTTCTTCTTTTATTTGCGCTAGTTGTGACTGATCAGACGCAATGCTGGTTTTAGTCTAACCTTTCTTACATATTGCTTATGACAGTTCGCAGGTTCAGGGTTGTTTAAATGATACTGGCTGGTATGACTTTCCTTCCTGATTGAGAGTAAACATTTACAACGCAGTTACATAAAACCCTTTTATGGCACGACGTGTTTCGTACCAAGAAATGAAAATTGAAAGCATTATATAACGAACAGACGTACCGCGTTTAAATGACACCGGTATGAGTCTTCGTATCGGAATGAAATCTAGATACAGTACAGGTAACTCCTCGCCCCTAGGTACCGGAGTGGACTATGATATGTTGGGACATAAGACTTTTGACAGGTGTCAGTAAAGCAATACGGAACCACAAGAGGGAGAAAGGGTGACTTTGCACTAATATCCCCCAGTATGACCTGTTTTGTCCTTGTTATTCTTCGAACTTCACAAAAAAATTTTTTCCCTGAACAGCGGATGCAGGAAACAACGCATGTGGCTTGGGGTTCAATGGATATGATTCAAACGGGAAAGAGCTCTGGAACCGACTTACAAATGTGGATGCAGTCGGGTTCGAGGTCAGCTATTCCTGTAAATCTACTTTATCAGGCCAAAACACCATACATACTTAATCAAAACGATTACACAGTGTATTGTTTTACTCTGGTGTTTTTATCCTCACCTTCATGTGTTGCTTTCTTTAATGCAGACATCAACAAACTTCAGAAACATGGTGCAAAGCTGGAACACGACAACAAATCTCTGGCTTAAAAGGTAGGTTTATCTTTGTGTAGGTAAAACACCAACTAGTTTGCAGGCTCGTTAGTCAAATACTAAAACTTGGACCTCAAGCTAATGAAAATATTAAAGGGGCTGTGTCACGGCAGTCCAGTCCCATTTGTTTAGTTTTCCAATTACTCGCCCTTACTTGCTATGGAACTTAACGTTGGCGAAGAAATTACTTGTAAATGACAAAATTACAGCTTTATGAAAAACAAATATTTATCCCTAACATTATATTTAAATTTATAAACAACAGAGATGAACTTTGAAAACTTTTCAGCCTAACGGTTCAATTTGAAAAACCCTAATTGCAATCTGTGTCATCGGTGCCTTCTTTTGTATTTGCCGGCTGTGTTATTTAAACCTTCTTCGATCTTTTAAGCGGTTATTTTCATGTTTAGATTAATTTGGTGGCCAGTTCCTAGTGGCTGAATTAGGCTAAATTTCGTGACTCAGCTCCTGACAGACCAGCTGACAGTCAATGAGTCATTCAGGAGCAATTCAGTCAGTTCGTCTGTCTGTCAATCAGTCGTTTACTCAGCCAGGCAGTCAGCCTTTTAGCTATTAATTTAGCCATTCAGGCTGTCATTCCGTCAGCCATTCAGTCAATCAGCCAGTCAGTCCGACTCAGCTTTTACTCAGTCAGCCTATCAGGCAGCTGTCAGTAAGGTCAGTCAGTCGTTTAGTCACTCCGTGCGTCACTCGGTCGGCCTACAAATCAGTCAGTCAATTCCTCAGCCTGTCGGACAGTCGGCCTATCACTCAAACAGCTATTCAGTCAATCAGTTATCCTCTTATTCAGTCAGTTACTCAGTCAGCCTCTTATTCCTAAGTCAGTCAGTCATTCATTCAGACTGTCAATCAGTCAGTCAGTCAGTCAGTCAGTTACTCAGTCAGCCTCTTATTCCTAAGTCAGTCAGTCATTCATCCAGACTGTCAATCAGTCAGTCAGTCAGTCAGTCAGTCAGCCAGTTACTCAGTCGGTCAGTCATTCAGCCTGTTAGTCAGTCAGTCAGTCATTCATTCAGACTGTCAATCAGTCAGTCAGTCAGTCAGTCAGTCAGCCAGTTACTCAGTCAGTCAGTCCTTCAGCCAGTCAGTCAGGCAGTCAGTCAGTCAGTCAGTCAACCAGTTACTCAGTCGGTCAGTCTTTCAGCCTGTTAGTCAGTCAGTCAGTCAGTCAGCCAGTTACTCAGTCAGTCCTTCAGCCTGTTAGTCAGTCAGTCAATCAGTCAGTCAGTCGGTCAGTCAGTCTTAACATAGCGTGGCCAAGTATTTGAATACGAAACTCGGGGCCCGGTTGTTCGAAAGCAGTGAACGCTAACCCGGGATTAAAAGTTAACCAAGGTTCCTATTTTTCTTAATAAAAATAGTTTGTTAAAGCCAATTTTGACTCACCGTTTGAAAGGAACGAAAGTCAAAACGTGGGGCAGAAAAGATTTACTGAAATGCTCATCACTTTTCTTTAACACTGAATTAAAAATTGGCACTAATCCTGGGTTAGCTTAATCCTGCTTCGAACAACTGGGCCCTGCTGTGCAACAAATCCAACGAGTGATCAGTGAGAGGGACTTGAAACTACATTCCGCGCCTTAACTAACAGGCCAAGCAACCTCCTCGCAAACATATTTATCTGACCAAACGTTTTTCCTCATCTTTTGACAGGATTGTTTACGATCGAGTTCCCCACCTTGTCCCTTATCAGAGGACCGTGCTGACTTACTCTGTGTCAACCATCTGGCATGGCTTCTACCCGGGATATTATCTTACGTTCGCATGCGCCGCTTTAATCGTAATGGCAACGAGAAAAGTAAGTTAAAGTCATTGTCGTCTTTTATCCGTCTCATATGTTGCCTTCAGGCTCCTCGCTCAGTGATTTGTTTGTTCTGGCGATGATCCGCTGACCAAGGGGCCGGACTCCGTGCGTTACTTTGCTGTCCAGTCTCGTACCAATATCCCACGTTAAGCTAAACCGGCGGTTTCTCTCCCACTGGGGGTACGTACTTCACCTATGGGAACACAGGCTTTGGGCAGGAGCCCATTATTAATGGGCTATCAGCATTTGATTTCTCCCTATACCAACATATAAGGTAAAGAGATTAAACAGACAATAAACTAGCAAGGTTATCAGTACTGTATCACTGATTCTACAAGACCTACAAATTCCTTTAAATATCTCATGTCAGTTACAGAATGTACCGGAAAGGCAAACAAAACCAGTCGTTCAATTGGCACGACATTTACAAACTCTCCTGTCTGACATGCCAGTTGAAAACTCTCCGATTTGACCCGCCATTACAAACTGTCCGGAATAGCCGCCCAGTTCTTACAAATGTAAGGCAAGGCCGGCTAAGACTGCGTGGCTAGCTGAAGTTACGTTTAGCTTTCATTTTGAAACACCGATATATTTTTTGAATTCCAATACGTAGAGCAAACGTCCAATGTTATTTTGCTGAGTCCTAAACGCTTTAGAGGTAGAAGAAACTTCACTACGAGGCGTTTGCATACATTTATACCAACATAAGTAGAAGTTTGGGGAAGTAGCATTAGCTTTTCCTCCTTTTTTTTTCCTCGTACGGCACTTTATTCCTTGTCTTCATTATACTTAGCAGATAAAAATGAGTTTCTTTTCTTTTACTTTTCTCCAGGTCCGGAGGGCATACGGACATCTGTTCCGTAGCACATCTCCAGTGATAAATACCTTTTTTGAATTACTCAAATGGTTCGTTTCTAACGTGGTGTTAACATCGTATTGTTTCACAACATTTGTCTTGCTGAGGTTCGACTTCTCTTTAACTTTCTACAGGTAAGAAGGTTTGACCGTGAAAAGACTATTTGCCTTTCATGTTATCAGTGATATAAGAGGAGGAAAAAAGCCCATCCCACAATGCAGTACGACTGTGCGTTCTGTTTTATCGCTCAAGACGAAAAGGTCAACATTTCAAGTCAGCGTACGGTGCATGTGCCAGTGCTTTATAAAATTCTTACGAGCACAACATTTACTGTGTCTCAAAAAAACATTTTCTTGGCTATCTACTCGGATTATTTCATTGACGGAGTCCTCGGACATTTGTATTTCATCTTTCACGTGATTTAACTTGCATGCGAAAATCTGTATTAGTTAAGACTCGGTAATGACCTGTGCGGCTGGCGTAGGTCGAAAGTAAGTTACACCCGACGTTAGGATAAAGACTCACGTTAGGATAAAAGACTCACTTAGAACAGTTTTATACGACCGATTTTTGCGCAAACGGCCCCAGAGCGGTGGAATTGACCCTGCTATTTTTCCTAACTTCAACTCAATTTACATCAACAGGTCCACATATTTCATCGGTCACATCCTTTTGATTGGCGCTATCGTATTAACACCTGGAGGCAAATCAAAACCTTCCCATGAGGCCAAAGCAGCCGAAGTTACTATGACGACACAGCTCTCTAGTGGATCAGTAAAGATGGAGAATCACAGAGACATCTCTGTAAGCCGTGTGGCAAACAACAACGCTTTGTATCGCCTTAATCGCAATACATAGTGATGACATTTTGAATTTTGTTTAATCATCCGTTGAAATTTTTGAGTCTCTTGTTGTAAATGTTGATACCTTGTGAGTTCTTTTAGCAGCCTGGTTCTCTAGATTAAATTTGTTTGGCAGAATTCTGACTGCTGGACATTTAAGAAATCTTTAATGACATCCAAGATGGCGGACGTTCAGAAGTCATGACGTTGTTACGTCACGTGACGTAGTTATTGTCACGTTACTGCTCTAGCTTAATTTTGGAAGGATTTTGGCAAAATTCTAAATCATGGACATCAAGAAATCTTAAATGGCGTATCCAAGAAGGCGGGCTTTCAGAAGTCATGACTTTGTTAGGTTATGTGACGTTGTTAATGTCACGTTACTACCTCTAAATCAGCAGATTTGAACACAAACGCAAACCTTGCTGATTTCCTTCTCATAGTCCAGGTACTGTCGGAGGTTCATGAGGGCCATTGAGATGGGCTCAAGCCAGAATTACTAAAGCAGCAATAATTAATTATAATTCTTATTGAAATAGCGGCGATTGTTTTACAAATATGTAAATCGCAGATGGCTTAAATGGATTTGTAAAATAATGCTCTCTGCTTTTTTAGAAATTGGTTGATTTTGTGCCTTTTTTTAATCAATGGAGGGGTAGTAACGCAAGCATTTCAAATTGCTCTTCCAACCTGGAAAACCACATTCTTGATTAAACTCCAAGCGTTTACTCCTTATCAATCTCCTGTGGCAAGGGCTATGAACGCGTACACTGCAAAACCGTAGGCAACATCATTGCGGGGCAGAAATCCCAAACGCGATGTTCTATTTAAAATTTCTACTTACAAAACGCTTTAGATCGAAAAGAAGTATAAAACGTATCTACTTCCAGATAATTTATAACTTAATATTTCCACAATATAAATGATTAATTAGGCTCTTACCTATCGAACCAAGTAAAACTCAACGTCCTAATTGCCGTTATTACTTTTATAGAAATTTCCCTCTGACTCTAAGACATACTAGGCGATTGAGATTGTTTATAACCATAAGTTATGTCGTCCGTTTAAATCAAAAGATGGAACCTTTTAGGGAGGATAATAGTCTAACTTTCATCAAATAATATTTGGTTTAAGAAAGAAATAAAACAGGAAAAAGACGTATACACACTACCAAATAGACCGCTATTTTGCGTTTTCCGCCATCTTGACAATCTCGGTTCCCTCCCCCTCTTTCCCGGCCCCCTAGACTTCCCACCTTCTCTATCCCCCCCCCCCGCCAATTGTTGAAAAAAATATATGTTTAGTCCCTGATTTTGCTCTCAAATAATCCCAACATGGCCGCCTCGTCTCCACCACATAAAGTTTTCTTTGAGCAATGCCAGTCTTCTGTTGACCCTGTTGCGAGGCTCTGTAAAATCGTCGAATTTTGTGGTATCCTTCTGTGCATCATTTTCTTCGTTTTCTTCTTCAACTTCTTTGTCTTTCCTTTGATTCTTGGGTTTGCCAGCATTCATAAAGAGCATTGGAATCAAGCACCAGAAATGGACGAAGCAATACATAGAACTGTGGAAAAAACGAAAGAAGTTGAATCCCTTGTTCGCTTTGGTGGTCAATTCCTTAATTCTCAACACCTGTGCACTGAATTGTGCATTAATAATACAACGAGAAAATTTGATGCTGATCGGTACTGGGGCTGGGTAAAGTGAAGGAATAGAAATTGGAGCTCTTTCTTTCTGGCCGAAAAAATGAACCTCTGGCACAGAGTAAACACAGAAAAAAAGAGAATAAATGTTTGAGCAATTTTCAAGTGCCAAAATATAACACACAATTCTAGAGGTCTTGTGGCTTTTGGTTGGATGTTTATTTCTCCAAAAAGTCGTCTTTCATTTCAAACGTAACATTTATGGGACGAATTCATATAGTCTGGAGAGTGTTCAAAGCAGCGTTGGCTAGCCCAGGTCGACAGGTACCCCTCTCCCCCGGGGATAAGACTTTCACGCCCTTTGGCTTCGAATTTATAGATATTGTTGTGACTGTCACTGAAGCGTGACATTGAGCCGATGGGGTGATCTTGAACGTGCTGTCACAAGTGCAACGTTAATATTTACTGTTCCTAACTGCAAGGCAACAACATGTTTGACCTCGTACGAGAACTACTTCTCTGGGCTTCGACTCGGAGTAAACTTCCTATTGAACAGGTTTGTATTTACATGTAGTTTAAAAAAAAATCAGCTTTTACGTCACCATTGGCGATTCTCTCCTGAAACTCAGCACGATCGATGTTCTTGTGTTGTTTTCAGCCGACTTCATCGTGACCACGGGACTTAAAACTTTTCTAATAACGTGACCGTGCAATCTTATCTTACACTTGTTGATTGTTTTAGCTGTCCTAACATAAGTTACAACCGAGCTCACTAACCACCAGTTAGATTGAAACTTCCTTCATTTAACACGCATCATCAGTTGCACAGTTTATAATAACTAGCCCTCCTAGCTCTCTTTGTAAAAGCTCACTAACCGTAATCGCTCATCTAATCATCTTTTACTAAGTCATATCTGTTTTCTAAAATCTAAAAGTCGGTTGTCTTGGGATGATCAATATGTTGCTTAGAGAATATTCGAGGCACATTTGATTCCACAATAATATAATTATTCTTGTGTCTTTTAGGTGCAGTTGGTGTTTTGCATGTTATTAAATATTCCACTTGGAGCTGTGTTTCGCACGCTGTTTCACCCGAGACGAGTTTCTCCCAAAGTGCGTTTACTAGTCACGTTAATTTGGGGTTTCTGGATGGGATGGCTGTGTTTTGGAAGGTATGTAAGTTTCTAGTATTAAAAATTATTACAAAATTCAGCAGTTTACGTTTCGCTTGATTTCTCGCATAAATTACTTAGGTTTAGCTGCCTCGGCATGGAATATTAATTTGACTTTATTTTAATTGATTTGTTTTGATGTTAAGCTAAATGGTATCATAGCGAGAGGCATTGTTTTTCACCTGTAGGTTATCTCAAAATGACTCCTATTGCTGTCTTACTTTGTCTATGTGTTGATGACTTGTCGATAGCTAAAGAAACACGAATCGACATTATAGGCTTTTGTGTACTGTTTATCAACTAATTTCTTTGTCACTTCCAGCCCTGAAGGAACTAACTCGTCGGTTTTCATTGATTTCTTCGTATCAGCTCAAACGTTGCTTTCCACAAAACTTACTTTTCGATTCCTTTATAGTCTCGTTTGAATGTCGAATTTGAATTTGCTAGATCATTGATTACAGGCTACCTTAGTAATTTAGACCCAAGGAAAACATTCGACTTATTGAACAATAAGCTTAGCGCTAAATAGACGTCAAAATAGACTTCACTACAAAGCCGTTTATTTTAGGTCAAATTCGTATTATATGACCGTGATGTCACTGCTATTTTTCCTTTAGATATTCTCAAGTGTTACTCTACTTAGTACTCTTCTTCAACCAATCATCTTGCGACTTCTATAGAAAAATGGACCAATCAGAGCAAACCTGATTGCCGCTCGTTACGTAGTGGCGGGAAAACTCTCATTCCGCAACGTCCTGTATGTTTAACGAAGTTTTTGACCCTGCTATAAATAACATCAACAATTCAACATGAAATGTGAAGATAATTGTCCCATAATTGTCCAGAATTTACAAACTCTATGAATTTTTTCGCTTTTTGGATAACAGCTTTTTTTGTGTCGCACTGTCATTCTAATTCGGCAAACGTTTACCGCAGATGTATAAATCACTAAGCAACCTTGTTGCCAGCGTAGGCTTTGCTTTGTTGCAATCCAGCATGGCGGTCAATTAAACGCAGAGATGGCCCTGGGGCCCGTTTCTCAAAAGTCCCGATAACTTTTCGGGCCCGGAAAGCTAATTTATGTGCGCAATGTTTACATTAACGACTCAAATTTTGTTGGTTTTAAAAGCTGAGCAATAAAATTCTGAGTTGATAAAACAAGTCGGGCTGATATGCGGGCTAAAAACTACGCCAACATACTATAGATTTTGATTTGAAAATAGAGCTCTGGGCCCGAAAAGTTACCAGGACTTTCGAGAAACGGGCCCCTGGAGACGATCGTAAGAGCCCCAGAAGCGATCTCGTCCCCGGATTCTTTCCTCACACCGGCCACAGAAATAAAGGATGATGGCGAGACTGAAGAGAGAACAAAAAAATTGAATGTCTCGTTACAATAAATGCTCTAACTTTAACGGGGAAAAACTTGATCGTCGCTTGCCATTTTGTATTGCAGAGCCAAGTAAATTTTCTTAAAAATGCATGGTTTACGGTCAACAGACAGCCAATAACAAGCTGTAATTTTCTTTCCATTTTATCTTTATTTTTCTCTTCCTTTTACAGCGATATGCTAAGATTGATCGTAGTGAGTATACTTTGTTATGGGCTGACATGGAGTGTAAATCCAAAAGAAGTTCACAAGTAAGTACCATCGCTTCTTGGACACAAATTCTTTCGCAGAAGCCAAACATCGATAAACCTAGACCTCCCAGATGATACCAAAGTAAGTACGCTAAGAACCCAACATAGGAGTACCCGGTTTATAAGACAACCTTTTTTTTTTTTTGGCTACATTTTTTTCAACCCAAACAAAAGCTCGTACAGTGATTTAATTAATTTTATCTAAAAACTCGTTAACTCTAAAGCCAATCGCCGCGTTTAACATTGTTAATTCAGAGCGGGGGCTGATTGTGACTGCGCGGACTGTCAACGCTTGTACCTTTCTTTTATATATATATATATATATATATATATATATATATATATATATATATATATATATATATAAAAAAATA
>Ga0126336_10000902_pt1 | contig 14056 bp, 7 predicted proteins | sample SidCmetagenome_FD_92530 | JGI IMG/M metagenome (GOLD analysis project Ga0126336, IMG submission 92530) | Coral microbial communities from El Islote,Puerto Morelos, Mexico - Siderastrea C C metagenome | ecosystem: Host-associated > Invertebrates > Cnidaria > Coral | place: El Islote,Puerto...
AAAATTTCAAATGCCCAACCCCCGGGATTGACACATGAGCAAATGCCCGGCTAATGCCCGGGGGGGGGGGATGGGCACCGCTGGAATTGACTGATGCATAATGCCATTATGTGGTGATGATTCGTGCACTTCGTGAGGGACTTCGGGTTTCCACTAACATTCAGTAATCCGACTAATGTTAATTAAGAACGTACTCTAACTATTTATGAAGAAACAAATATATGATGTTCGGGAGCTCAACATTTTAACTAGCGACGAAGAAGCAAAAAATGAATTACCTACAGCACGTTCGCGTGAATAAAATCACGCAATCATTTGACAGATCTCACAGGCTGTCATCTTTTACTTATCTACATCTAAGAGTCACACAAAGCATTGACTCAGTGCCATAAGCGTTTTCTTTCCGTTAAGTATCGTCAGAATTTATTTTCATGTCAAATTTGCTTCCTTATTTTTTTTTACATGGGTAGCTCATTTGAACTTTATCTTTTATTAGGTAATGCCTGTCTTAACTAACTTGAATTGATTAAGAGGCCGGCACCCTTTTAAACTCATTTTAAAAGCGAGTTTTACTTTCCATTGCTCGATCACTGAGTCGAATCATGATAAGCAAATCGCATTTCCCCAAACAAGTTTTAAAAACACTCATGTGCACATTGCGGTAACAGTCGGCTAAACACCGATTCAAAACATTTACTGATCAGGTTTAGACGTCCGCACATGCCCGCAATGCGCGGGCCGTTTATTTCATAACAGAGAAAAGACGACGAAAGACATCAATCTGTCCCACGTATAAACTTACCTATTGTGAAAATCTCGTAAAGAACAACACCATAACTCCACCTGTGCAAAGAAAGAACATGTACCTTGAAATTATAAAGTGGTGCCTTCAACTCTGGTCCCGAGTGTTCAAGTTAGCCTCAAATGTCACAGTATTAGCGTCAATTTTGAGGTCTAAACAGTTTGATGCGTGGTGTTGCACACTGATATCAATTACTTTTTTGCTACGTTTTGTTTAAAGCCTTGGTTAACTTTCCAACCTACCATAGTGATAATTGCCTCCTGAACAACCGAGCCCTGTTACAGTTTTATATTGGCGCTTGTTTGAACGTACGTTATTGACAGTATGGCGATTAAAACAGTATACTTTGAGTTGACCCCAGGAACCGTGACATGACGTGGCTGGGAGTAGTCCTATCCGCTCTCTTTTATGTCATGCATAATGTCCATCACCGGGCATGCGTACCCTGTTATTTTTTTAGTATCCACACTGTCTGCTGCGTGCAGAGTAGGAACATCAATGGGAGTTTGAAAGCGAAGTGTCATGTATTAAAAAAAAAAAACAAAACAAAACAAAACGAAATCCTAAGGCATAGAAGATTTGAACATTGATTTCAGGCAAAACGAAGGTCGAGAACAAGACACACACAAAAAAAAGCAAAACCGATACCAAACGAAGATCGAGGACAAGATTTAGACCTGAACCTTCACGTTTTAAGTTGGTTGGCTTCATACAGTACCGCTAAATCTCCTCTTATGGTATACATAGATCACCAGCAAACACGTACCGTATGTGTTTGTGCGCTTTAAAATACTTACACGTCACTCTTAGTGGTATACGTTCCATACATCAGCGCTTCATACGCGGTCCACTTAACTGGGAGACGACCCTAGCATAGGATAAATGAAATTTCTCTTTAAAACTTTTTAACAGACAAACGTGAGACGAAGAAAACAGAGTGGAATTATTAAGGTTGTTACACAGTCAACTTAACTGTAATGTCAATAAATGTTGTTCAAATTTAACTTGAATATGGATGTTTATGCTTTTACCGATCCCTGATAAATTGGACAAAAAGATTTTAATGCTACCATGAGCGTATTCCATTGATCGTATCTTAGAAAAACAAAATGAAAGAAATAACCTCTAAATTTTTCCTGTAGGCATATTTTAGAAGTAGCACCAGTAAACGTTTTTGTCACCCTATATATCATGTTCAAGATACACTTTGGAATCTGCAGAGTATGAACGGATTGAACAAAGAGATTATTCGGATTTAACCACGAATCGACAGGATCTGACCAAACCACGCCATGATGCAAAACTCTCACACATTTAAACATCACACGAATTGCACATGCTCAGCCTTACCGACATGGGTGTGGGGAGGGTAGACTAAACGCACACGGATACTACAGAGTCCAGAAAGTCCAATTACTTAAGAAACACACACAGACATAAAGGGTGCGTGCGTCCAATCGAATGCACAATACAATAATTAACTTTCCATCTTTTACTTTGTTTGTCTAATACCTTAGTCTTCCTTTCGTAAATATTTTCTTGTTGCACATCTCTAGCCATCCCGAGGTCTGTCACTTTGCACGTTTCTCTATCTCCTACCAGCACATTACGAGCAGCAAGGTCACGATGAATGATCTATAACAGAAGACAATGTATGGTGCAGAATACTTCAAATGAAACAATAGCAACCTTTAGATTAGACTACGGGTACGTAATGAGATTGAGCTAGCCTGTTCCAGGCGTTCAGATAGTGGAGCGCGAGCGAAAAATAAAGCGAGCGAAAGAGCGGGAAAAAAACGAGGGGAGACTGGGGGAGGGAGGAGAGGACTCCCCCAGTCTCCCCTCGTTTTTTTCCCGCTCTTTCGCTCGCTTTATTTTTCGCTCGCGCTCCACTATCTGAACGCCTGGAACAGGCTAGATTGAGCAAGAGTTCGAATTTTGAATTTCGAACCAGTGACGTATCCAGAGACCTCACTCCTTTTCGCAACTGCAAAGGTTGCGTCTATAACTGCGATGATCTTTTTTACATTTAATTCTTTCTCCCGCAGTTCTAATATATAAGATTCATAAATTCATTATTTCACTGATTTTCATCCTTCACGGATTTATAACGAACCGACTAAATGACCAGCTCCCAGTTGGCTTGTTAGCCCAATTGGTTGGAGCGCTGCACCGGTATCGCAGAGGTCAAGGGTTCGAATCCTGCACAAGCCTGAATAATTTTCAGGCTTTCTTTTCGCAACTATAAAAGTTGCGTCTATAACTTTTTACACTCCTTGTTGTTTACCAGTAAAGAAGTAAGCTCCAGGAATCAGATTGATACGTGATGTATTAATATAAAGGCTACAATCTGGAATTGAAAACTCGTGCTCGTACTCAATCTCGTACTCATACTCAAATCTTAAGTTCCCTATTAGTAGCAGTGGTAGGGGTCCATTTAAATGTTAGTTAAAGTAACGCTTCCATCCACTTTTCATGCTCAACTTGGAAAAGGTAATAACTAATTTTCATCAATGACAGCCAAAATATAATTGCCCGGATTCTTTAGGCGGCTTAGAATGGACATTATAGAAGCGGGTTCCAATTTGTTGGAGTGTGGCGGACGTTTTCGCTTTTCCCTTTTGTCCTCTATAAAATCGGTTAAAAATGGTCGCCGCTCGTTCTCTCATTGAAAGTCCACTTGACTTCCTCCTTTTGGTGTCAAAAATTATACAGGCGAATTAACACATTTTTGACCAACCCCCCCCCCCAACAAAAAAAAAAACTAATACATTGTCCCTTTAACTTCGTTCACTTGTAGACATAGGTCTGCATATCGTTCCAGGATATTAGGCTTTCGTGGTGATCTTATACTAAGAAAAGAAGACAGGAGGTGTCTTTTAAGATAAGGAAAAGTCGTTTGAAAGACAAAGAAGAACAGTACAGGCAATGCGAGATGAAAGCCACTGGAACATGCATAGCACGAAATTGTGCAATTGATAATTGTGGAATTTTAACCTAACCTTTTCCCTGATTATTGTTTTGCAAAAAGGTGACTCTAGGGTGTACCGTGAATCCATGTTTGGAATTGGTGGGCGAGAAGTTTATGTGGAAATATGACGTCACACTGTCAGTGGTTTTTAACATGGTATCACTCTGTGGTTTTACGTTATTTTAGCCCATTACTCTCAGCCCATGGGCACCAAAGAAATAAATTCAACGCAAAGTTTACATTATAGATTAAGATGCCTAAACTCACAGATCGTGATGAGAGGTAACTCATCCCATCAGCGATTTGCCAAGCAAACTTCATCAGCTGCTGTGACGTCAGACTGGTTTGTGGTTTGATATCCGGGTCTTTGTAATAAATTCATTTAACCCACGGCTCTTCCTCAGGTAACCCAGTAGATCCCCATAAGGCACATACTCAATCAACACCAAAAGAGGCTCTAAGAAAAAATAAAATACACGTGAACGTACAAGCTAAGGTCTCAAAACGGAATATACTTTATCATCAATAACGAACGGCAAAGTTAAGCAGAGACCGCCGACGAGTGCTGCAATTGTTTTAGTAAACATACAAAGGATTATAATGAAAAAAATATTTCGAAAAAAAGAAAAAAACAAAACAAAGAAGAAAGCTAATAGACACTAACAACTGAACGAGATTTCCATATTTTCTATAGGCCACAGTGATTTTCTACTAATAGCACTTGTCTTATAGTACAGCGCTAAATTTTGGCGTGCTCCCGTTGGTCGAAATCGATCACGTGACGCGATAGTGTCTCTCCTCAGCTGTCGCCTATCAGTGCATAGTGCCCGTTTTTGGCAATTTTCGCTCAAAATTTAGCGTTATACACAATAGACTCCTCCTGTCTCAAGCCTATGTGTGATAGGTTCCCTCGGAAATTTGAAGTTCAAACTTCATATAAGCCCTCGAACGTTGTTGTGGATAGTCTCAATCTGAAGATATATATTCAAAAATATCGGTGAGAAGATGAACTATTCACAACTCCGTGTATTTTGTACCGAATTCAACACTTACTGCTGGTATTTGTGTATGTTTTACTTCAGATTGATACTAACTCTGTAAAGATGCGTCTCTGGTGCTTTTATTCAGAGGTCATGGTGAACTCCAAAACTGGTCTATTGAGCCAATCAGATGCGCGTACTCTCAATAGACCACAGTGAACGTCTGGTAATATTGAACAGATAGCGACAATTGAACCAATCAGATTCATGTATTTGCGAAAGTTCACGTGAAAGCTTACTTTGAATAGGGAAGAGACAAGGATAGTCGATCTGGCATGAGTCAATCACATTTGCACTTATGACATATGCTACGGTGAATGTCCTGTTAATGCCTTACCAGTTTCAGTGACACATCCCAGTAGTTTTATGACGTGCGGATGGGGTTTAAGCGTCTTCATTACTTCAAGTTCTGATAACAAGTCTTTCTTGTCTGACTCGGGAGCGTTACCTGTATAATTCCACAATAAACGTTTGATTTCTTTTTTAAACATTTGATTTCTTAATTAATTTACTCAGCGATTAGTTGTTTTATATGTCCACTGTGTACTAAAGGAGTGTGCAGCAATTTGTTCTTAGATGTGCTGAAAGTTACAAAAATTCTACATGTGCGCCTACATTGGATGATTCTCTGTTTCGGTAACGTTATCGGATCTATTCAGGATCTCTATTCAGAGGAGGATTGTAAGAGTGTGTTATCTAGTCGTCAGCTCTAAATGCTGAGGTGATGAGGAAATACCTAACTACAGTCCGAGTTCCCACTGCATATCTTTTTCTTGCAAACATGAAAATAATTTTCTTTTATCAACTCTGTCACTCCAAAGCGCGCCCCAAATCCAGGGGTGAGATTCACGAAGCCCTCCTAAGTTTAAAAAATGCATTCTAAGTGTTGTTGTTTGACAATAGCTTCTTGTTATTCCAGCAATAGGCTACTGTTAATATACAATACTTAGGATACATCTTGTCTTAGGGGGGCTTCGTGATTCCAGCCCCAGAATTCAAGAAAAATCCTGAATTTTGTTTTTCAAAGTCTTTAAGTAGAAAAACACCATAAATATATATCTACTCTGGAATAGCACTTCTTTGAATGTCAAACTGTAGAATTTTTTTCGCAGACTAATTAACATTTATTCCCACGAGGAGCAAAGCTGACTTAAGGCGACTTACGATACCAAAGTAGGTCGAAGCTCCAAGTTGGTTGTAATCACCTCATATCTAGTAAGTGCGAGTGGAACATTAATTGTTTTATTAAATTCTTAACTTCAATAATCGTTGCTGAATTTGTTTTTGCTATATTGTGTGAACGCCACATCACTTATGGTGTCCAATTTCCTTATAAGGCAAAAAGCAAGGCTATTTGCTCAAAACCTAAGTGGGGTGAACTATAATAAGAAAGTAGCAATTCAATGTCAATAACCGAGTCTGTGTAGTTAATAAAGAGTTATAAGCACGTCTCATGACTCAAGGTTGCTATGGACGTCAAAGATTAAATAATCCTTGCTCATCGAAACCGCAAGGACAAAAAAAAAACTCATGTCTTTTGCGGAGGGTCCTCGTGTGATGATTAGACCAACATTGTTGCGGAAAGTCTTTCCACTTGCTCTGGAAATGTTATTTAACAATAACAGGCGTAAATGCGCAGCGTGCAATCATCGAGTTATTGATCCACATGGAAGGTTGCCAAGCACGAAAGAAGCGTAAGAGTCGCTCGAAGCTTTCTGGTTGGCTTGTTTAAAAGCGTTACAGCTGCTAATTTTACGAGACAATTTAAAAGCTGCCTAAGTCAACTTGTAAAGCAAAAATAATTTACTGGAAAGCACGTTATTAAGAGTGTCTTGACCACTGACGCTAACCCGGGCCCTGGATTCTAGAAATAACATTTGCCCTTCTATTAATAACCTGCAAGATTTAAAAGCGGGTTTAAGATTTCCTAGATTGTACGAGTTTCAGTAGCAGTTCGATTTATCGCACAAAATAAACATACTGACATCGTGGTTCAACATAACTAAAGCCTGCATTACGAAACTTGAGAATCGTAACGGCCTGGTAGAAACATCATGATTGGAAAACTGCCAGTTAATTCCTGAGCCGGATATTATTTAGCTTTCTGGTCTCAAGTTCAACGTCGGCTGTCTCGGATCATTCGAATTCAATACAACTTCGGCTCAGAGTACAAAAATGGCCATCACACGATTTCTGTTTTTGCTTCTCCTGATGCTCATAGCTAGAGATTATTTAAGCGTATCCTGAATAAATAGCCTTTTTCATTATTACATTACACAATAAACTGTTTGAAGATCACTGCCTTAAAATGTTTTGGAAGTTTTAAGATGTTGACTTATAATTAAACCGGGTCCTTTTTATGCCACGATGCCAACAAATCCGCATAATCTTAGCGAGTTTTCCTCTTGAAGAATTAAGCGACTGATTAGTTTAGCGATTTTAACGCTTTTTTGACATGCTTCAGACAATTTTCGCGACATTTTGAGCAAATATATATTAAACTTAGCGATCAGTAAAATTTGCGATCTTACATGAGATCGCCAAATTCATAAATGAAAACAAGAAAACCTATGGTTATCAAAGAACAGCCCTTACGGATTTACGGATTTTTTTCTTTTGGGTATCAAAGATAACTAAATTTTGCGTGATCTCTTTTGGAAATGGCGAAAAGGAAAAACCGCAGCAAAAATTTCATATCAAACCGTAACCTTTAAGTTCTCCTTTCAGCATTTTTGCAATTCAGAAATAAATGGGATGCGTTACCTGTATATTCGGGTTTAAAGGTTTCTCTTATAAATCAAGTCTTAGTCTTATTCAAGACTAAGCTTGTTTTCACCTCTAAATGTTTTGATTCGAAAAAATTAACCTGTATAGTGCAGATTCTAGTGTTTGTTTTCCCTTCTTTAAATCAGCTACATTTCAAATGTATGAAAAGGCATATTTTGTGCGAGCACAGTAACAGACGTTTCAGTTACACGTTGAAGGTTTCTCTTGTAAATCAAGTCTTAGGCATTTTATTCAAGGCTGAGTTTGTTTTCACCGCTAAATGTTTTCAGTTCGAGGAAATTAGCCTAATGTGGGTTCTAGCATTTTTCCCTCTTTATATGAGCTACAACTAGATTTAAAAATAAAAATAAAAATAAATAAATATCCTTTATTTACCCTCGGCAAGTATTTATAGCAAATTGCTAGTGGGGCCGAGCATTTAACAAACAAACGAAACAAATATTGTAAATGGAACATAACATGTTAAAAATCCCAGCTGGCGGGAGGCAAACCAGTTGGCTATATACAAGCGCAGCCGAAGGATTTATAGCTCGGGACAACCGAGAAACAAATCCATGAAGTGCTCAGAGTGGGATTCGAACCCGGGACCCACGGACTCGAAGTCCAACACCCTAACCACTCGGCCACCCTGCCACCCCAAATGCACGAATTGGCATATTTTTTTGCGAGAACAGTAACAGATGTTTAAATTAAACGGTCATAAAAAAAATAGCAAATATAGACTCACAGTTGTACACTTTCCAGTGTCATCCAGACAAAGGCTACAAAAAGCCTAAGGAACTGCATGGCTCAGTATATGCCTCATTTTTATGAGTAGCTGAAATTCGCATAAGCCTTTTCTTTGAAGAAAATGCTATATTCTACCTTGGAACAATTAATTCGTTTCTTTGAGCAGCTTTGAGCACTTTAGTGTCCAGTTCATTTGAACCGAGCCTTCCAGAGCTTTCCAATTTTCTTTTTCCTTTTCAATGACGCATTTGGTCAGTATAATGTCCGAAACCCTCTTGAAAATTCTTCTTTTCAACAATCGTTCGGGCCCTCACTTTTCAAAGGGTTCCCTATAACCTCCAAAACAAGCGTGGTATAGGCCTTGCATTAACTTAGCCTTGTTCCCAAGAATATCGCGGTCAAAATATCAGCCCTCTTCCGGCTCCACCCCCTTGTATCATAAAGTAACCAATGAATCATCAAGTGACCTTGAACAACCTACTACGGTGAAACTTCAGTAAAACTAAAAGAGGGTGCACCACAAGCCCGTCATAATTAAGTAGTCGCTAATAATAGTAATTTTAAGGTAGCTGTTTCCATGTCTCAGTTATCATATATATTAAACAAATTTCCCCACGTTTGGTTCACTTGTACGATTTTTGTTCACTTGGTCACTGCGAAGACTAACAGGCTCACTAGAATGCGCTCACGAACCAAAAAGTAATGTCTATGTATGCAAGCTGTTCTCTGTTTGCGGTCCCTGCGCCTTAACCTAGAAGTATGAAATAAAGTTATATACATAGATATGCTTGGCACCTTTCAACATTTTGACAGCAACTAGAGTTCTCTGTGGCCTTCCTTCGAGACCTACCACCATTCCCTTGGCAACCTGACCAAAAGCGCCTTTACCAATAATCTTTTCAATGGTCACGTGATCCCTGAGAATCTCCCAAGAGAGTGTGGATGGATGAAGAGGTGCATATTGAATAACTTGTGAAGCATCTCCTGGGGAGACCACTGGTAGGTCATGCGAACGGCGAGCCTCATCCAGTTGCATGTATTGGCTTCGAGAAGAAATACGATCCGGCTCACGAGCTTCCATTTCCACTGCACTCTAAAGAAATTTTACAAAGTTAACATTTTCGTAGTTAAATGTTGCACTTTCTAATCAACTACGCTTCGCTATATTAAAAAAAGAACAACAACAACAACTTACGTTTTTGTTTCCCTTTCCAACGGATGGCCCTTGGTATGACCTTTCATGGAAATAGCAATGATAACCAAAAAAATAAAAGTTAAAAAACAAACGGCTCGAATTAAAAATATGTAGTGCGCAACATTTTGGTTTACCACAGATCCCGTTGTTTCTTGCGCAATTAAACGGTATTTATATTTGTTATTACCTGTTTGCTTAGTTTAGCCTTTTGTTGTTATTTTGAATCAATTTGTGTGATTTCCTGAGGTCAAAGAAGAAGAATAAAATCGGTCATACCCTCGTAGGTTTATATCGTATGCCGTATTTCCTTCAAATAGCTCCCTTCTTGCCCCTTCCCTTCTAATAAGCCCACCCTTTCAGGCATAAAAAATGTAATTAAAGCCACTTCCTCTCCCCGTAAAATGATTAAACTAAAAAAAAAACCGCTGCCGCCGCTCCTTTTTCTTCCGCTGTTACTCAAGGCTCAGTTTACCGTGCGCGCAAGCTTCAAAGCCTGTCAGTCACCTTGCAGTTTATTGAGTGTGTCTATCGTATAATGCATGAAAGGTTGTGTTGGATGCGAATACCATACGGTTGTCTCCTTATGTACATGAGAAACACAGAACTTCGACTAAGAAAAAAATAAGTAAGCTCCCTTTCCAATAAGCCCTGGGCTTGTGAGACGGGCTTCGGGATCTCTTATAGCGGAAATTAGGTATTTCCGTTTACCGGTGCAGTGCTGTACCAGTGCTCTACCAACTGAGGCAACTAACAAACCAACTGGAAGCTGGTCATTTTGTTAGTTCGTAGTAAACCCTTGAGTGATGAATAAATGAATGCCAATATATGAAAATCATATATAACTGGTAATCGCAGGGTCATGGGCTCGAGACAATATGTTTGGGTTTGGGTTTTTTCGTTTGTAATAACAAACGGTAAAACACAAACATGGACTCATCAATCAGGGCCCCTGTGGAGTGAAAGCAAGCATGAACTCACCTTTCTCTTCTTTCTGCTCCTAGAAAACAAGTCAAAAGTAACTTTACCTGAATAAATAACTTTCAAAGTTCTAAACATGACTGAATTCCGTTTTCACGTCATATTTCTCTTATATTATTTATACTTTCCCTTGAACTTATGTGCCATCCTCCAGAAGAAATCATTTAGGTACTGCTGTTAATGAGGGGTGTTTTTTTTCCGGTGAAGCCTTTATCGACTGTATCGTTAGTCTAGGGAAAAGCTGTTGGTGGACACTTCTGATTAATTCCGAACTGGTGACAAACCGGTGACGATCGAAGTAACGATTCCAAAACGAGAAGGACTATTTCCAGTTAAAAGCCGTGATTGCTAAATAATATACATGCAAAAAAATAACCAACGTGTAGGTAGTCACAAAATGAGAAAGAAAAGCTAAAACCTCAGAAATCAAGAGGATGAAAGTTCGAGAGCTACTGTAAGAAAACACAGTGATGATGAAGTGTTGCTAACCTTTTTTGCGCCGCCACATAATGTAGATAATCAGGCCAATAATGATTGTAACAAGTATGCTGACTACAGCAATAAACATGGTACAGTTACATGCACTGCAGGACTCAACTGCAATAAAAGAATACACAAGAAAAAACTGTGATGTGGCTAGATTAACAAGACAATATTCACTTGGTCAATTCCAAGCTAATTTAATTTTTTCCTGGCTATAAAGTGCTTTATAATACAAGTATAAGTATAAGCAAGAGATTAAACAACAACAGAGAAATAAACGTAATATTTCGGTTCTTATTATAAGAAAATTATCAAACGTAACAAAGATAGTGAAGCGTTGAAATTAAAAGAGGGCTAGCTAGGAAGGTGTGAACGAAAAATTTAACAAGCTAATAATTACAACAAGAATGCAACAAATTAAACACAAGAATGTGGGGCAAAGTGTAACAAAAATGTAACCGCTGAAACTCAAATTAAACCTAAAGCTATAACAATGCGAGTTCTTTAGCAGCTTTGATGCCACACTGAATTACGCTGAGGTTCATGCCTCTTAATTAGTGGAGATTCCAAGAAGCATAACTGATCATAATTGTTGTTGCATGCAATAATTATTCCGTTATTTAAAACAGTATGGTGAACGTGTGATTTAAACTTAGCTACATCGACTTTGTTGCTGAAACACTCAGGTAATAATTAAAAGAAACAAAAACTTAAATGCCTCGCAGCCGTGCAAATGTTAAAACATGGCAGAATTATGGTGCTTTGTAGAGAATGTTTTGTAATCAACATTTTGCAAAAAAAAAGCTGGCCAAGTTGGATTTTCGCTTGTTAAGTTGGCAAAAAGACAGAGTTTAAGGCATAACATTTTTTCTGTTTAAACGAGATGGCTGTGAAACGTTGGGAAAAATTGCAGCTATCATTTAGCAATAATCTAATAAAATTCAATTTCACAGAGAAAAAAATATTTCTAGCGATATTAGAGCATACGGAGACTCAGGCTTTGAACAAAATAGCACCAAGTGAAAAATTTTGCTTTACTATTTTTGTTAGCTTATTTCCGGAATCCGTTCATATTAATATTAGACATACTCTAAACAAGTTTCAGAAAAAAAAATCTGTGGGGCAGAAAGGCGGTGGTACTGAGGCCAGCCCTGAAATTTTCTTGCTAGTTCGCGTGCTTGATGCTCTTTGAAAAAGCAAACCATTATAACCCGAATTTCTAGCAAAAGCCTTCTCAATATTTGCCAAATCTGAGGGCCAATTTTGCGAACCCTTATTGAGCATTCACTGGTTCTGTCAACATTAAATGCTCAATGGATTGCTTGCATGGAAACGTGCCATCAGACAAGCTTGATATAGTTTTTATAGCAAAAGGCATACCTGTATTTGTGCTGTCATTTTTCAAGTTCTAAACACGCATAAAAAAGCACTCCCTCAGTGGATAAGTACGTACCATCAAATGGGTTTGATGTAGCTTTGTTTGTGGTTGTACTTTCGATGAAAGAAGGAGTTCCGACTATGGATGTAGGGTTGACAGCAAATTCTCCAAGCTTACCATTCTTTGTGCCCTCCCGAAGAATAGAGAGTACCCAGATTTCTGAAACAATAGATTTGAACTTTACGGCGAAATCAACTATCAGACTTCCACACCTGCAAAAACCAAAAATGTATAAATAAACGTTACACTGCTACACTATAATCGATTATGGGATGAGCGTGCTTATCCCATAAAGTAAAATTCTCATGCGCAATAAATTCGATATGTAAATTTTGCGTAAGGGCGATTCGAAGAACGTCCTCCAAATGTCAGAAAAGTTTAGAAAATCACTGGCTACGGTATACCTTTTCTTCTAGGATCTAAGGCTCAAATTTACAAGATTACTAACTCTAACTAGTATTGTACTGTCTGAGCGGAAAATAAATATTTAGAAAACTACGAGGTGGTCTATTCACGTTTCAGAGTCCCTTGCTCGTGCGATGTCATGAAAAGTATCAAAGCATTTTGCTGTCATTACTCTTAGAAGCAGCAAGTCTAGTTAAAACAACACATGATTTTAGCCTCCAAATCGAAGAATTCTACCTGAATAAAAGTTTAATTGTCATTAAAGATGTAATTCTTTGGAATTACAATTTTGTAAACTACTACAGCACTGTTACAGTGGTCACAAGTACCCCAAGCTGACCGTTGTAATGAAAACGCTAGCATCACGTTGCAATATTCCATTTTATAGTTGCGTGCTCAGTGACCTGGTCTTTAAGTGAAAGCGAGGCAAGAATTGACCTGTCTCGTTAAAAACTTTCCTGCTTTTCTTATGTTAATTATGAAGACCAGAAACTTGTTTTCATTACTACCCTTCGCACACCGCGCAAAAAGCGCAAGTAATAGCACGACGACAATCATGGAGTGTGACTCGTGCTGGGTGCCTGATAGACAGCATGAACCAGCGCTTTATTAAACAAGATTATGAAGAGTGCAAGTATTTACAATAAATTGTGATAACATAAGCGGAATAACACCGCAGCTGATGCACAAGGTAAAACGAAAAAAAAAACCGAACAATCACAATGATCAAATAATAAATATAACGAAATACATTTAATACTTAAGATCAACACGAATACACGTACAGAACTATAGAAAATGAAATTAAAGATAGTGCAAGTGCAGTTACATGAATAAAAAGCATAACGAAAAAAATTTAAGGTAGGAAAAAAACCTATAAAAGGAAAATACAATGCTTTGATACGCCGCCCGGTACGAAAACCCGGAATAAAAAACCCCATTGAGACAAAAAAGCGCGGGAACGTACTCCTCGATCGAATGCAGCGTATAGAGCTCCGAGGGTTAGAGCTTTAGACTAAATTCATAATTTTTAAGTTTGGTTCCACCCGGCGACTGTCCAAAAGGCGAGATAGCCAAAAAATGCTAATACCTCGATATTTATACGAATATTTATTAGCATACCGTCAAACGTAGTTACGTAATCTTAAGTGTCAAAATAATTAAGAACAAAAGGCTATCACAAACGTGATGAAAATGCTACGAACCGTAATGAAAACGCTTTCCAACT
>Ga0126336_10000903_pt1 | contig 14053 bp, 9 predicted proteins | sample SidCmetagenome_FD_92530 | JGI IMG/M metagenome (GOLD analysis project Ga0126336, IMG submission 92530) | Coral microbial communities from El Islote,Puerto Morelos, Mexico - Siderastrea C C metagenome | ecosystem: Host-associated > Invertebrates > Cnidaria > Coral | place: El Islote,Puerto...
TGATGCGGACGTTTCGGGAAACAAGCTTCCGTTCAAAAGCCAGTCTATAAATAACTTTTGTGGAATTGACATATCCCAGCCAACGCCCTCAGAATCCCTCTCTGTCCCCTTATTTTCTCTTGGGTGAATACATTAAATCAGGCGTCACGTGAAGCAGTTTGTTAACAATTCCAAATAACTTTCGTTGATTCGATTGGTTATCATTAACAATTTGGGAGTAATATTCAGTTCTAGATGACCACAGAAGTCGATTAACCAACCGACACTGTTGAGTAAACCTCAGACGATCGGACGGTAGTCGACTTTTCCGCCATCGCCTTTCCAAAACAGTAAACTTAATTTGCATGGACCACCGTAACAAAATTAAAGTACCGGATCCTGTACTAAAGGATATGTAACAAGCCAAAAATAAAGAACCAAGTACGATAAAAAAGCAATGCTGATACAACGGTAGGGAAACTGTACATATTATACAGTTTATAACTGTATATAATATACAGTTTCCCTACCGTTGAATCGGCATTGCTTTTTTATCGTACTATCGTCTTTTCAGCCGTCTCCTTTGCCTTTATTCGATCTTGATCAGTTTCATTGGAATACCATGGTGCAGCTGGACGAATGGTAACTACACGGGTAGAAAGTGGAGCGCAACAATCCAAAATTCTCGACAGTTCTAAATGATAGAGAGCAACACTTCGAGAAATGTCCTCTAAGCTGTCAGTTAGCAACAGAGATCGTTCAATGCAATCTCTGAATGCATCGATTGCAACTAATTTCAGATTGCGAGAGGAGATAGCTTTCCTTTCAAAACGCGGCTTTACGATATCAAAGTTACACATGATAGTAAAGTGGTTAGACAGCGAGTAGTCTCTAATTTTGGCGATGGCGATTGTGGGGCGGGCGAAATACACACACGTGTACACGAAGCCGTAAATTGAATGCTTCCAGCAGGTTAATGAAATTAACCGTAGAAACATCACGAATTTTATTAATATGGAGATTAAAGTCACCAGCAATTAGTAACGACCCAGACTTGATAACATATTGTTCAAGAAGTGAGCTAAATTACTCCATGAAATAATTCATTGAACTGTTCGTAGAAGACAAAGGTGGGCGATAGATGACTAAAACATAAACATCGTTTGACAGCATCTTCATTTGCATTTCGATGGCCATGTTGCCATTGGTATACATTCCGATGGCTATGTTGGCTATGGTATGTTGCTAGTTCATAACCCAGACAAATAGGATAAACTTAGCACAAGTACGGTAAAGTTATTGTACTACGCGTATGACGAATACGCAAGGACATCTTACATTATTGGCTTCATCATTTATATTTTTCAAATAATTAGCAAAACAAAGCAAGACTTCTTTTTTCTTTCTTTTCTCCTTTAGCAGTCAAAAGTTATTTTTGGAGTAAACACGAACTTAAATTCATGGCAGGAATTTAAGTTAAAAAACAACTTCGTATGTACATCCACTTATGAAAAGAAAGCCTTGAAATGTGCTGGACTTAAAAATATACTATGTGTTGAGATCTTACAATTATGCTTTTCAATGTCATAATCACATGCTTATCTTAATTTTCCAGTTGCAGTGATATCGATTTCTTTCACCGAGGCAATGATATATTAAAATGTTAAACGTTACATGTTTGTTTTTCTATCAAAGATTGTTCCAGTAGTTTGCACCGCTTCCAAGAGTATCAAGATTTACCAGCGCGCTGTTGAACCAGCATCAATGGAAGTCTGTTTCTCGCCTACGCCAACTTTGAAAGTGATACCGAGAGCTACAACACAGACTCCTTTATCTACAAACTGAACGATTCAATTGGAAAGTTCTTCCTCTACCAGACCATAGACACTACCGGAGCATGGGACATCGAATATTTTACGATCGCTGATAAATATTATCTCGCCTTTGCTAATCGCTATAATGGAGCTACAAAACAACTGAACTCTGTTATTTACCAGTGGAATGGACACAAGTTTGTGACTTTCCAAAACATTCCAACACATTCAGCAACAACCTTCAATTTTTTTAAAATACTACAGGAACCGTTTCTCGCTGTTACGAACGTAGCAAAAGACTCAAACTCAGTTATCTACAAATGGAACGACAACCAGTTTGAATTGTTTCAGGAGACAGGAATTGAGGGAGGGCATGCAAGTACGGCTTTTTTGATAAAAAATGAAACTTTCATCGTTTTTGCCAACAATCACAACTCCCAACAAGGGTATGCTGTGCACTCCACTGTATTCAAGTGGTCAGGAAACAGCTTTGTCGAACTGCAGTCTCTTCAGACTTATGCAGCAGCAGATGTGAAGTCCTTCAACATCAACGGTGATCCATTTCTCGCCTTTGCCAACGAGCGCATTACTAATGAAGTATACAACATCAACTCGTCCATTTACAAGTGGGATGGCAGCAAGTTTGTTCTCTTTCAGTCTATCCCCACTCGTGGAGCTTTGAAATGGCATCCATTTGTGATGTGCGGTCAAACGTTCCTGGCTGTGGCTAACTGCGAGGATGACAGTCAGGGAGTCAACACAAAGTCTGTCATTTACCCGTACGCTGAACAGCAGTTCATTCAGTACCAAGAGATATCAACTCAGGGAGCAAGTGATATGACATCATTTGAGTACAATGGTCACACCTACCTGGCAGTTGTAAATTTTAAAAACAATAATGGGAAACACAACATCAACAGCACACTGTATGAATGGATCTAAAATTGACGTGTAATAAAACAAAGCTTACAAATGAACTTTGCCAACGTAATTACAAAGCTAAGAGCTCGAATGTTTCATTTGCTAGATAGATTATTTAGAATGCGCAACGAACGTTTTTAACAAGTAGAAGCTCACAATATGAATGATAGTTAAACACTTTCACTTTAAACAGTGTACATGTGGTATGAACAGTGTCTTTTATTGCATCGTAAACTACATGAGAAAGTAAAGCTAATTAGATAGCACTATCTTAGGCGATTCTGTCATGCCAAGGAAAAAAGAATGCCGAAAGGTTTTAAAAGAAATGCAGAACGGAAAATCGCCAGGCTCAGACGGTTTTACTGCTGAATTCTACAAAGCCTTCTGGGAAGAAATTGGTGACGATGTAGTTCAAAGTATTAACTATGCCTTTGACAAAGGTGAACTGTCTATCTGTCAGAAAAGGGGCATCATAACACTCCTGTCAAAAAAAGATAAGCCCACTAACATACTCAACAATTTGCGCCTTTTGAACACCGACTATAAGATTGCAACAAAAGTGATAGCTAAAAGATTAGGGGAAGTACTCCCAGACATCATCTGTGCAAACCAGACTGGCTATCTAAAAAAGAGATACATCGATGAAAATGTCCGACTTATCTCCGATGTCATTGAGTACACAAAATATAAACAGTTACTGGGTATCGCCATTTCTGTCGACTTTAAAAAAGCTTTCGACTCACTCGAATGGAATTATCTAAACAAAGTTCTGGATGTGTTCAATTTTAAAGACGATCTTAAAAGGTGGGTAAAAGTTTTTTTTTTATAATGACATCTCAAGCTGCGTGATGAGTGACGGCTTCGCCTCTCCCTTCTTCAACCTAAACCGCGAAGTAAGGCAAGGTTGCCCATTATCAGGCCTCCTGTTCGTGCTTGGAATAGAACTGTTGAATCTTGCCTTCCAAACGAATCCAAACACCAAAGGAATCAGCGTCGGTAACACGCAAATCAAAATGACGTTATATGCAGACGACACTACTCTTTTTCTAAAAGATAGAGACTCAGTTCAAGCGCTTCTTAAAACCTTAGAAAGTTTCAAAAAGTGCACCGGCTTAGAGGTGAATAAAGCGAAAACAGAAGCTATGTGGCTTGGCTTGTGGGCAGAAAGAAACGCCACACCGTTCGGCTTCCGCTGGCCGAAAGACACAGTATACTCTCTGGGTATCCACTTCACGAACGAGAAACGCATAAGTGATGCGTTGAATTTCGAAAAGAAGTTAGAAGATTTACAAAAAATCCTAAATTCTTGGAAAAGAAGGAAACTAACGCTTCTTGGAAGAATTAACATTGCTAAGTCGTTGGGACTTTCCAAACTAATTTACAACGCCTCGGTGCTGTCATTACCGGAGGAATTTGCTAAAAAAGTCGACAAAATTGTCTTCGATTTTGTCTGGGAAGGTAAACCCCACAAAATTAAAAATACCACGCTGATCAGAGATAAAGACAAAGGTGGGCTTAAGATGATAGAGTTCGATTCCATGAACAAAGGTTTAAAGGCCCCGTGGGTGAATAGGTTTAAAAACGACATAAGCTCACCGTGGAAAATTATTCCAGATTACATGGCACATCACCTTGGTGGTTTCAAATTCCTTCTGTCATGCACATACAAAAGTAAAGAATTAACACTAGATTCCCCTTTTCTACCTCGAAGTACTAAAACACTGGGAACTGATCAACAAAGTTATGTCTAACTGTGATGAAGACAAAGTAGACATAAGCAAAATCATAATATGGAACAATAGAGATGTGAAAATCGATGGAAAACCGATCTTCTATCGCTCTTGGTACCAGTGTGGTGTTGAAAAAGTAGAACACCTCTTAGACGACAGTGGTAATAACTTTCGTACATACGAAAACTTTATTGGTCGATACACAATCAAAACTAACTTTACAACATACTATGGCCTTTTACGCGCAGTTAGAAGCAAATGGAAACTTTCGCTACTTGCCACGTAAAGACAAACTCCACGGCGAAACGGGTTCAATATTGAAGAGAACTTTTCTAACGCTGCCTTGCATAAGATCATCGTCAACTATAAATTCGAACCACCAAGTAATGAAACACGAATTATCAGTTATGGAATAGATCCGTCTGAATCATCAAGCATCTATAAATGGCCTTTCACTGTCACTAAGAACGTAAAACTAGCAATGTTTCAATTCAAGATAAATCATAACATCATTTATGCTAAAGATAAGCTCAAAAAAGCCAATTTAACGTCAGATGATTTGTGTTTTCTCTGCAAAAAAGAAAGACATACACTCGAACACATGCTGCTAAGATGCTCCCACGCAGTTAAATTCTGGAAAGAGTTTTACTCCTGGTGGTCACAAATCACCAAGGAAAACATGACTCTATATGATAGAACCCTTCTTTATGGACCTGTTCAACCTGGTAAACACCAACTGCTGCTAAGCTCAGCACTGCTAATAGCTAAGTACTTCATCCATAAATGCAGTCTAACAGAAGAGCTTTTACTTTTTGAGTTGTTTACACTACAGTTCTATGATCATGACATGACTGAAAGATATCTAGCCATCAAAAACAGATCTAGCAGTACTTTTAACGAGAAATGGCAACCATTCATAGTTAGCAACTTCGTACCTCCCCTTCAGTAGCCAAATTAGAAACGCCTTCTGTATTCGCCTTTTTTTTGGTAGCATATGTCAGTGTAAATATTGATGTAACACTTAAATAATCTTTTTCTTTGTATTCATATATTTATTTATTAAAGTGAAAAAAAAATAAATATCCTTTATTTACCCTCGGCAAGTGATTATAGCAAGGTGCTATGCGGGCCGAGCATTAAAACCTTAGAAACAAATATTTCAAACTGAACATAACAAGTTAAAAATCCCAACTGGCAGGAGGTAGACCAGTTAGCTATTTACAAGTGTGGCCGAGGAGTTGAACCTGGGTCGGCCATGAAACAACTCCAGATAGCGGTTAGAGCGGGACTTGAACCCGGGACCTCCGGATTTCAAGTCCGGCGCCCTAACCACTCGGCCGCACTACCTCCCTGTTAATTTTCTTTCGCTGTATTGTACTTCAGTTTATATTTAATAAAGATAAAAAAATTGTAAAAAAAAAGAAACACTGTTGTAGATCATTTCAAACTTTAAAGTTCTTGGACAAAATAATAGTGACAAACGAAACCGAATTAGACAAGGGTAGAATAATAATAGTATAGTACTACTAGCTTGTATAACAGGTTAATCCAAATTATCAGTGGTTATAGCGACCGTAGTTGGTGGGGACCTTGTTGGGCACTCGGTCCATACTGCAGTTAGCCGGAACTTAACCATCAGATGCCGGTTTTCATGGCGTGAAAAATCAAACCACACAAAAAGTTTTTCAAAGAAAACAACTTCTTGGTACATTTTTTGATGCTCGGTTATTATAGTGGTATATTAATGTTTGAGACCAGGGAGCATTTTTCGTAGCTTTATATAAGAGTCGCCATAAGGTACATCTGGTGGTTATGGGCTCATGGGAACATGGGATCGGGCATCAAATGGATGGGAGGTGATTAGAGGGGTGAGTTCAGGGATCAGAGGAACGGGATCAGGAATCAGAGGGGTGGAATCAGGGATTAGCGGGTTGAGATCAGGAACAAGCGGGGTGAGTTCAGGGATTAGAAGAATGGGTTCAGGGATCAAAGGGTGGTATCAGGGATTAGAGGGGTGGGATCAGGGATAAGAGGGGGTTGGTATTAGGGATTAGAGGGGTGGGATCAGGGATCAGAGGGGTGGGATCAGGGAACAAAGGGGTGGGATCAGGGATTAGAGGGGCGGGATCAGGGATCAAAGGGGCGGGATCAGGGATTAAAGGGGTGGGACCTTGACGCTATTTGGGGATCAGCCGAATCAGAGTCTTCAAGGGGGGAAAATAGGGTCAATGATAAGACATACTTTATTACAGTGGGAAAATTAAAAAACTCCCAGAATAAACACTTGGTCAAACTATTTTGATCAATGTATATCAGAAACACAAGTGCTGCGAGAACCACAAAAACATTGTCGGTATTAAAGAGGTTAGTGGAGGGGGACAGGGGAGAGGGAGTATCAGGGAGAAAAAAGAGGCTGAAATCAGGGAAGTATGGGACAGGACACGGGATGAGATTGCATTTGAGAGAGGGTGAGAAGCGTGAAAAACATCGCAATATTGCATAATATTTTGCAATAGGGAAAGAACAAACAGGCATTATCCGCCCTGACGGAATGAATAGAAACCGAACTGAAGGATACAGGAAGTGGAAGCTTATGCATCCTTCTCACCCAGGTTCACATTTTTTCATTGCTACAATTTCACTGACATTGATTCTTAAGTTGCAGGTTCAGAAGTAGTCACATATATGAGTTGTTTGAGAACATGCAAAACATTAGTTGTAGTTAAATTTTTTTCTTAGCTGCATATAAAATGCTAGTAAACGATAATTTTGATAGATCAAAGTTCAGAACCGCTATTAGCAGGTGCTGGGGTTTTAAAAGTAGCACACGTTTTTTAACTGAAAATGCAAATTAGCAAAAACAAAAGCTTTTGCTAATTTGCGTTAGGTCTGACTCATGTAAAGTTCGATGTTTGGCCTTGGCCTAAGGGGTTTTAATATTTTTTCGTAGCTACAGGTATATTCTCAGTTTCTTTCGATTGTTTTTGAGACGTCAATATAACTACGTATTGACGTCTCAAAAGCGAGCCAGTGATTGGTTGAAAATTTCGCGCCGCTTTTGTTGGGCTCCTAGCTCCAAGCTTTCATTCAAAACAGAAATTCAAAGTTTCTCGTCAAAGAGCGGCCAGAAATGTAAATTACTTTGCCGTTTGAAAGATAAAGGAAAGCTATGTTCAACTTTAGAGTCCATGTTATCGAAAAAACAAGGTAAGACGAGAATCAAAACGTGATTTCATTTGTTTTTAACAGTTTGTTCTTGTCGAGGTGTTGTTGTGCGCGCGCTAATCACGTAATCATGTTTTTGAAAAAGTTTTGGACGAAAAGGTCGTCGAATTTGCGTTATTTTACCTGTTTTGTCGACTTCTGGAACCTAACAAAACTGCATAAAGACGCTACTCTAAATTTATTTGTGTGGAGCACCGATTTATGGTGAGAAAAGTCCATATTTTGATAATTTGTCTGCAAAACAAAGATTTGTTAGCGCGTACAAACATTCGTGTTCAACACTTGACAAGTTGTAAGAATTTATCTTACAATCCGGCAGGAAATACTCAGTTTTGCGTTTGTTTCGCCCGTAAAACGATTAAATCGTCAATTCTGCATTTTATTGACGGCGTTAGAAGAAAATATATTCTCCGTATTGGGCTCCGTCGCTTCGCGACTCCACCCAATAAGGAATATATTTTCTTTCAACTAGCCGTCAATATAATGCAGAATTGCCGTCTCAAAATTGCGATTACTTTAGAATGCTAGTTAATAAACCAATGGAATATGAAGGTTTAAAATCGTTATTAGCTGGTGCAGAAGTCTGCGCAGTAGTTCATACTGCTGTCGGACTTTAATGAGTCGTATAAATGAGCCTATTTGAGAACTGTAACATTAAGTGAAAAAAGTCCTAGCTACACGTATAATGCTGCTTAACAATGCTAGATTGACTGAAATAAAGTGTTAAACTTATCAACTGGCTACTTTACTTTCAAGGACCGTAAAAGAACAGCAAAGTTATTTAACAAGCACCAACCCAAGTACCAAGGTCCATCTTGCAAACACTCTTGACAGCACATTTCAGCGACAAATTTCTTCAATAACAAAAAACTTTGCACTTTTATTACGAGTGAGATGGGGTAAATAAAAGACAAAATTTACAAATAATAACCCAAAGACACGGCTAGGTAGGTCGCAGACCTTTATAAAGGTGATTAATTCTCCCAGACTTTCTCAAAGGATAACGAACTGATGGATTGGACAAGTGAACCAAAATTTCATAACCTTTTTTCTGGTTACCATGTGCTTATTTTATTCACACGAAGAAAAGTGATTCAAAAAGTCATTCACAACGACAGAGTTCTAAGAGAAGGGGAACGATCTACAGGCACCACATCCAACATTCCAAGAAATAGCTTATTTCTGGGAGTCTGATCTTCACCTTTCTACCACGTGATGAGAATCTAGGCCCAATTTATCACGGGTCCCGCAGTTTCATTTGTTGGCTGATTTTTCAGGTTGTGATTTATCAAGGTTGTCCTCTTTGACTCCCTCCAGATGTCCTTTCCTTTGCTGTCTATGAAAACTTTCGGGTGTTTGAGGCGCAGTTGATCCTTCATAAACCGTGAGTGGACATGCTGTCGTGTCTTACCCACGGCCAAAAACTATGGTATGGGAACAACCGAACAAGATGCTGCTGACCTTATGGAGTGTGCTATGACACATGTGACGCCATAATTTTGCAATAGAAAATTCAGGGAAATAAGGGAAATAAAAACTTTAGGCCATGAGAACCTTTACATTGGGTATTCGTACAAAGGTAACAATCTGTCAGCAAGCGGTTTTGCCTGCCATGGTTCGGTTCAGAGAGGGAAGAAGAGCGTGTGTCGAGTGTCCTCGCGCGGCAGTCGACTTTCGCGTGCACTCGCTTGTTTCACTGCTCACCAGCCTAGTACCCAGGCGTTCTCCTCCCGCTCACTCGACTCGACTCGGTGCGAAATGTCGTGACGTCACCGAATGAAGTCCCTCGATGACGTCACAAAATTTCGCGACAAGTCGTGTGGGCGAGAAGAGAACGGATGGGTACTGGGCTGACTGCTCACTAGCTTGACTGTCAATCTTAGCCAAGGTCGCACTTGGTGCATCAATCGGACAAGCAAACAAAGCAACGAGATTTGGTCACTTCAAAATTGAAAAAAGAAGACGCTTTAAAGGAAGGATCACTCAGACAATTCTTTTGGTGAAAATTACAACCCATCACCTCTTCCCAATGTTAAGGTAAAATTTCTCATTTATATCATTAAGAAACCATTTACACAAGACATCATTAAATGCTGCGAATTTTAAAATAACGAGCAAAATCTCGCTGAAGAACTGACTTTTTGTATTTAAGACGGATTCTGCTCAATGTTCGAGCAATAAGTGCAAAAAATATTTACTAAAAAACTACTCATAGCACGGTAACATTTTCCAAGCTATTTGAAACATCTCACTCTAATTCATTTCTCCAAGTGACCCCGCGATCAAATTCTCAAGCATTCTCAAGAAAACTGATGTTAAATCTCGTGAAAATATGCTAAAACCGGGCGCCATTTTGTTTCGAACTGACATGAAGCGTCTTTTTAATTGAAATATGGATAACTTCAAATCCAATTTTCTCTCACGAGGTCAGCCTTGTAGCCAAAGTACCATAAGTTCTTCTTATCTGTTCTCAAAATGTGAGCATGCTATAAGAATTTTTTCGGTAACCTAATTTTTGCACTTATTGTTCGAACATTGACTGGAAATCCTTTTTCAGTTCAGTGTTTCCTTTTTCAGGTCAGTGTAGGGTCAAATCTTATGGCACGTAATTCCTTCCAACTTTTTTAAGCCTGTGTATCCTAAAGTGACACCATTCAAATGAAAGTTATTGAGCAGTATTTTCGTATGGTACTCTTTATCGTGCTGTACAGCGTGGTAGGTACTGACTTTTGAGCCTGTGGATGAAATCCCTAAGTGTGATCATTCAAATGAAAGCAAGAGAGGTGAAAGCTATTGAGCAGTACTTTCCTGTGGTGCTGTTTATTATGCTATACAAGGTGGTGTCTCAGTTTTGAGTCTGTGGATGAAATCCCTAAGTGTGATCATTCAAATGAAAGCAAGAGAGGTGAAAGCTACTGAGCAGTACTTTCCTGTGGTGCTGTTTATTATGCTATACAAGATGGTTCTAACTTTTGAGTCTGTGGATAGAATCCTTAAGTGAGGGAGGAGGGACAGGAGGGTAAATCTCCCTCCTCCCTACTTTTTCAGCCAATTTCTCCCTCCTCCCTACTTTTTCAGCCAATTTCTCCCTCCTCCCTAAACTTCTATCTCCCAGTAGCCTTAAAGTTTACACGGTTTAACGGGAATAATCGCCGGGGCAAGAAATAGACGAATTATACTTTTAATTATACTTTTAATTATACTTTTAGGCCTAATAAGCTGAGAAATTCACTTGCTTCGCCCACGTTTGATAACTGGTTCGCATCATTGAACATTGTTACTCACAACTCTGTTACTGAGTCGAGTGCCAGATCACAGACTTGTAATATTGGAGGAATCCAAGCAATGCCCTAAAAAATCCCTCTAAATAGATGTTTTGACCGTTAAAGAAACCAATGTTTAAAAAGACCTAAGCAAAATACTTCCTCTGTCTGAGAAACGGCGTTCAAGTGACCAAAAGTACAGGGTTCATAAGCTCATCATAGCCCCTTTTTACTCATTAAAAGTAGTCATAAAGTCTAGCCGGTGTTTTTACAATTCTGTTGGAGCGCGAATGTCCAGGTAAATTGCAGCGGGCTATTTGTTCTGGCACATCGTCATTGCTATCACTTTCAATTTCCGGTGCCAAATCTTCCTTGCTACCACAACTTATGTCGCCGTTGGATCTGTTGGATATAAGTTCCTCAAACTGCCTTTCATTTAGTCTGTTACCTTAAACAAATGATGCCCTTGCTGACAAGGGCATCGTATATTGAGTATTTACAAAATGAGCTAGAAACTATCTGAAACTAAATGGGTCTGGATTATCGCTACCAAAAAGCACATTGATGTTTAAATAAAGGATGTGATGATGATGATGATGATGATGATGATGATGATGATGATGATGATGATGATGATGATGATGATGATGATGCCCACGATTGAATATGTATCAGGTTTACTCAACTGGAACATAAATCTCAGTGAACCGCGAATGATTACGGTGGCGTTCGAATTCGTCCAGAATATTTAAACAGCTTTGCAGTTAAAGGGGCTATGTCACCAATTTGTAGTATTAATTTGAGAAGACAAAGAACATGTTTGTATTGATGGAAACCCGAAATAGTGGTCCAGTTTTGTTTAAAACTATGCTCCCAGTGCACTGAAACTGCAAAAAGTGCCCTTAGCCGCGGATGGTCAGGATGGAAACGGATTGCAACTTGAAAAAATCGGGCCGCTTTTTTTTTAAGTTTTCCCTCAGATCTGGCAAAAACCACTATACACTGATCATGTTTTGTTCTCTTTCAAGATTTCATTTCATGTCTTCTGCTTGGAGTTCTAAGACCATTTTGTGTATACGAAAAAGCTTCTAGTTTTGATTCGAGAAAAGATTGTCCCCAAAACATAAAAACACCCCTGACATAGCCACTTTAGGAGAATTGAGATTTCAAAGGTCTTTCAAGGAGTATAATATACTTTGATGACATTTCTAAGGCCCTGAAAAAAGGTTTTGTTACGTACAGAACTTGTAAATCTCGGGTCGGCAGGTCCAGAAGGTTGAAAACGATGCTTGGTAACCATGTGTCAAGTTTGATTCCATGCTTTCTCGATTAAGTTCGACCAAGTGAGTCCCAAGGGACCCAAGGTGATCGTCGTCAAATTCCCCGTCCCCCACCCCTTGCCATCACCCCTCATCGATCTCTCCCTACTCCCAACATTTCATTTTCTCCCTCCTTCCTACATTTTTTTGGCCATTTCTCCCTCCTCCCTATTCCGTTCCTCCCCCCTCTTAAGTGTGACCATTCAGCATTACTTTCCTATGGTGCTGTTTCATATGCTAACAAGATGGTTCTAACTTTTGAGTTCGATCCAAAATCCGTACTAACACTCAACTAATAAAATGAGTATAAAATCTACAATAAATATTAAATCTCAAAGTGATATAAAAGTAAACTATTAATCTAACATTAACCTAAAATGATTATTATTATTATTATTATTATTATTATTATTATTATTATTATTATTATTACAGTAGAACCCCGGTAACTCGAGCTAGGATAACTCGAACTCCCCCGCAAACTCGAACTAAGTCCCATTTCCTTTGGATTTGACCCCACTTTTCAGTCATTTTTACTCGGTTTTCTCGAACTCGGATAATTCGAATTCCCGGCTAACTCGAACTAAATTTCGTTTCCCTTGATCAAAATTTACCCCGATATAAACTCGAATTCTGGTTCTGCTACTCACCACGGGATTCTGCTCCATACAATTTACTGTAACTTTTGTCGGGACACAGAATGTTGGTCGTTAAATCGGGAATATCTTTAAATCGACGATCGTAAAGTCGGGGTTCCACTGTATTCCATTTAGCTCTTCTTGTGGTGTAATCGGATTTAAACACTAAAACTAACACTACAGCAGTTTGTTTTTAATTAACAGATTGCGTATTTGACACTCATTTCCCGATCTTATTATTGTGTTATCATAAGAATGCACAATCGTGTTACAATTTTTGACGTGATAAGTTTAATTTGCGTACTGAATACTGAAGTGCTGAAAAATCAGTTCACAATCAATAATTAACATGGCAAATTGAAGATTCAATCGACCCCGATAACTCGAACCCCCGCTAAATCGAACTGTTTTTCGTTTCCCTTCAGACTTCGAGTTACCGGGGTTCTACTGTATTATTATTATTATTATTATTATTATTATTATTATTATTGTTATTATTATTTATTATTATTATTATTATTATTAAGTAGCAGCGATTCACACATGTTGATGCACTATAAAAAAATGTTAAAATAATGCATGCAGGGCGCGAACGTAACCTATGGCACCTTTCGGTTCTCTTTTGTGACTTCATTCCGATTTTTATTTTACAGAAGCACCCGAGAAAACGGTTTGCTCCAACAGCTTACCTTTATCTGAAACTCCTTTAAGTTTGAGCTGTTGAAAGCGTCATTAAGTCGTTCAAAATAATTCTCTTGTCGTTTGACTCATTAAGAAGCTCTGACTGAAAATATCGAGAATCGGCAGACAAGCTCAGAAAATCGAAAATCCTGATAACTTGCCAGAAGAACACTTTTGGGGAGCTGTCTTCGAAAATATTACTTAAACCTTTTGGAATTCTATTGTTTTCGGGAAATTCGGAAAAACGGTTTTGCTCAATTTATTACGCAATAATAAGGCTTAAAATTAAACAAATTGAAAGCGCTTGCTTGCAACGCCAGAAAACAATTTTAATTTTAAATAATAGCAATACTCTTCTACTTTCTATCAATGGGAATTGCATGGAGTTTTGCTTTATTTATATGGTTTGGTGGTTCTTTGAAACAAAGGCATTTTGCGCACTTCGGAAAAAGGCAAAAATTAGTAAACTTCAGAGGCTTAAAA
>Ga0126336_10000904_pt1 | contig 14052 bp, 9 predicted proteins | sample SidCmetagenome_FD_92530 | JGI IMG/M metagenome (GOLD analysis project Ga0126336, IMG submission 92530) | Coral microbial communities from El Islote,Puerto Morelos, Mexico - Siderastrea C C metagenome | ecosystem: Host-associated > Invertebrates > Cnidaria > Coral | place: El Islote,Puerto...
AAAAGAAATCGAAAAGAAAAAAAAAAAAAAGAAAAGAAAGAAGAGAATAAAACGCAAACAAAAGAGGCGGGGGGGGGGGGGGGGGGAAGGGTAACATTGTTTCCTTAAACGTTTCACTGTTTTAAAGCATATGGAACATTTGTGGTGGAGCTAAGAAAAAGTTCAATAACATAAAATAATTGCTTCTTAATTCGAAAGTAAATCTCTTCTGCAACAATGCAATCGCACAAGATAAGTTTGAAACACTGGAATTCGAATATGCTTCTGCAACAATGTTTTTTTCTGATCGCGAGGGCCTTTACATTTACATAGTCCATATGGCCAAAGTTATTCATCAGAGCCACTTCATACTTGGTCAATAACAACAAGTTATTTACTGACCTTTTAACTCCTCAGGGCCAATCCGTCCCAGTTTACTAATCACCAGCCTCCATGGCACAAGGGATGTCGCAATGACGCCCTGACAAAACTCCCATAGTTTGATGAGTGCCTTAGTGCGTGCGGCAGTCTTACGCGGCCTCCCATCAGCTCTCAGGGGTGGTTCCACTGAGATGACACAAGATTCAATCATCTCTCCCATACTGTCCGTGCAGACAGCAAGAAGGTAATTGTCATCATGTGAAAGACAGTAGCCACAATACAACACAGATGCATTCTGAGTTAATGCCTGCAAGCTCGCCGCAGTTTCGTCTCCTGAATCCACTGGCGGCAAGGGTATTGGGTGACGGAGGACATATGGCGCAGAGTAGACTTTTGCATTTTCAATCTGCAACAGGACAACAAAGTAAACGTAACCCTAAAATCCTTCTTAGAATCAAACTCTGAGTCATACACTATAGTTCCGAAAGTGTGAGCATTCAAGTAAAAGCTACTGAGCCAGGGCTTGACACTAATTTATGACACCACTTTCCACTTTGGAAAGTAGTTTCAAATTTTACTTTCCATCTCAAAATTTTATTCTCCAAAATAGATTACAGTATCATGGTTGCTAGCCGTGATAAATCGACAAAGGTTTACAGGGTGTACTAGAGTATACAGGGTATACAAGGGTGTACAGGGTGTACAAGAGTATACAGGGTATACAAGGGTGTACCCGGTGTACAAGAGTATACAGGGTATACAAGGGTGTACAAGAACATATATACAGGGTATACAAGGGTGTACAGTGTGTACAAGGCTACATAGGGTATACAAGGGTATGTAGAGTGTAAAAGAGTATACAGGGTAGCTATATACCTGCGGCACTGATTATTATGCTGCACAAGGCGTTACTATCTTTTGAGTCTGAATAAAATACTAAAGTAGGACTATTCACATGACAGCCAAGCAAAAGTTTCATGTAGAAGTAAACTTTATTATAACGCACAAGGTGGTTCTCATTTCTGACAAGAAGTCCTAAGTGAGCAATTTTAAATGAAAGCTATTGAGCAGTACTATCCTGGCTCTAACTTTCAAGTCAGTGGAAAAAATCCTAAGGTATGTTCATTCAGATGGAATATACCAGGTATCATTTTTAGCCAATGACGTCACGTTAGTGACATCATATGGCTACTGTCAGAGCCCAAAAATCAAGGTATACAGTTATACGATTGCTGTGCTGTCTATCAGGCTGGGGGAATATTCTGTGAGACGATGGGTGGGGGTGTGCACCAGAACAAAGAAACCCTTACCTTATCAGCAGCACATACCCTTACTATACTATGGGAGTACCCCCGGGCTTTGAATTGTTTTGCATTGGCGAGTCTCGATAAATAGGAACCACTTAATTTTCCTTTGAACGCGCTGTTTTGTATACTTGAGGTCTGGCAGGATTTTATTCACTGTAGTCCTGCGTTTACTTAGCCGTGGTACAAACTTCCACAGCAACAAAAACATCAGAAATTATACACAAGACGGACTCGTCAATAATTATTACAGATTTCATACTCAAAAGTATGAATGTCATGGCCACAACAAACCAACTCGACTTATTTCGCAAATTTCTATGCACTTGCCAAAGCGTCCATACCTAGATGAACCGTGGGAACAAAAGCTCGTGACCAAGAAATGTGAATAAATGTTCCGTCCACTGCTCGCAGCAGCCCCATAGTTGCGTCACTTGAAATGTGATCAAAGCACCGAGCTGACATTTTATACATGTGATCAAAGTGCCGAGCTGACATTTTATACATGTGATCAAAGTGCCGAGCTGACATTTTATATGAAACGACTTTCCGTTGTTCTTGAGACTAGCGAAAAGAAAAATACCCTTTGCACTGTTGAATGAGCCCAACTTTAGTGTCATTTTTGCGTGCGTGTTATAAAACACGAAACCATTTCAAACTAAAATCGGAAATTGCGCGGCTTGTTGCTAGCTATTCTTAAAACTGAAAAACTTGAATGAAACTAGTATTAAAATCCAAATTACGGTGGTGATCAAGGAATTAGAGTAAAATCTTTACAAGATACCAAATGTTATTTCAGGGTTATTCATGGCTCAAAGTGTAAAGCGTATGTTGAGCAAATTTGCAGAGTTGACAGCTGTAATTTGAACCTTAGGAATGTAATGCAACACTTAAAACATCTCGAACCGACCGATATGTGACAACAGATATGTGACAAAGCATTCTAACAGAGACCTGTTGGATCTACAGGAAATGAGCAGGTTTTGTAAAAGCGAGCTGAATTTGAACATTTTCGTACTGTTCGAAGGCAAAGCAAACGAAATTTATTCGGCTGTAGGTTGAGACCCAAAATATACACGTGAGCTAAAAATAACTTTGTACCATGGGAAATTTACAAATGCATAATTTTGATGTCACACCATAATTAACTGTTACATAGTCACGCTGCTCGATCATTTATACCAGGTTTTATGGTGGATAACCACAAGATTTTTTTGGTGGAGGACGGAGGGAGGGAGAAAGGGGCGGGGCTGAGGGGTTACGGTGGGACTTACAGGAGGTGTAAAAACCCATAGGTTGTCAGGATAAATTTTAGCCTGAGAAAACAGCCGTCGTTTCATAAGGTGGCCACTTGAGCCCTAGCAAAACGACGTCTGAGTAACGAGACAGAAATTCCATAATGATGTCGCCTCACTACCCAGATCTAGGCAGTGCTTCTGATTGGTTATGCCGCGAGGGAATTTTCTTTCGACCAATCAGAAGCACTACCAAGATCTGGGTAGTGCATGTCACCAGTATGGAATTTCTGCGCTTGTTACTCAGACGCCGTTTTGCGAGGGCTCAAGAGGCGACCTCGCGAAATGTCAGCTGTTTTCTCAGGCTAGATAAATTTCACCATATTGTGAAAAAAAAAACATCATTGGCTCTGCGCACATTGCATGCATATGTTTATGTCATGCTGCTTTTTATCGTAAGTTTTCCGGGGACACTTAGCAACTTTTCATGATCGCCATGACATAAAATTGCCTTGAGCGTCACCTGCTAAATGTGGAGTAAGCAAACTTACCTCTCTCTGGCGAAACAATGCCTCATGCCTGGCAGCTGGACCAAACCCTGTCAAGGACTTGGCATTGATATTCAGCTGTAAGCTCTTACGACAACGAGAGAATACTGAGAAAGCCAAGCACTTCAGCTGTGTCACAAATGTTAGTGCTGCATCACGACTGCCACTTAGTGTGTCAACCTGGAGAATCTGCTGAATTGGAACAACCTGAAAAAAATAATAAATAAATAAAATTAAAGTGCCGCTCCTCAAATCTGTGATGTGACAAAAGCAGTTTCAAGTATTAAAGCCATGTACACTTAAAATTAATTTTGACTTGAACAAGATTCAAACCTATGACCTTCAGATACAGGTACATTAGTGTCCTGGGTTGGTATGGTTTTCTAGCCAAATTTTTTGTGTGCTCTTTTTCCATCCCAACTGCAGAAAACAATGCGACTGGGATGGAAATACTGAGCTGGACCTCACTGTGTTGGATTATTAAAGTAAAAGCTGTTAAGGAGTACTTTCCTTTGGCAACATTCAGTTTTCAATATAATTTAACACAATAATATTTGAGGAATTTTCTCCATTCTTTAGCTTAGTAGACTTGAAAGTGAAAGGCGTAAGTTGAGTAGTCAGCAAAAGGTAAAGCAATGCTATACCTGAAACACAACATTCTTTTTGCCTTCTGTGATAACAGGTGAGATTTCCGCAATGCAGCGCAAGAGTCCAACATAGGAAGGGAAGCTATCCTCTCTTGAATTGCTGCTGAATGGATTGACGATATAAACTACAACAGTGGGTGGTTCATCGCTGTTTTGTTCGTTATCATCATCTCCAAATGTAGATGGAGCTTGCTCTGAACTTGGGGTCCCAGCACTAAAAATACAAAATAAATCACTTCAGAAATCAATGGTAAAAAGAGCTCAAACATTGAGCCAGTAAAAAGAATTGGAAGCCATGTAAATTTAGATCACTTGATTTCTTTAGTCAGCCTCACAAACACACAGAAGGTTGACTTGGACCACCCAAGATAGGCAATGAAAAAGAAGGCTTAATTAGAGGATGGTTCAATTAGAGGAGTAATAAAGATGGACCATGTCGTTTACTTGTTCTATAATTCAATTATGGAATGCCTCATTAAAATGTATTGTTTTGGACTGTCTTGTAGTGTCATGTGCTACTCCAAGGCTACCACCTGAAGTCTCTTGGACACCGAAGAATCCCAAGACAGACCTAATGACCTGTGGATAAAGTGAAGATCACCAGGTCAGCAAGCCCTGTAGAGCTACAGCCATACCTGTTTCCACCGGTTCTGTCTACTCCAGATCTATCACTGTCCATCCCAAACTTGGATGTTCCCTTGTCTTCTGGTTTTTCTCCCTTCTCTGAATCCAGCAAGAGTCTTTCTTGGTTCAGGGAGGCCAAATATGGTCCTAAAAATATCCACGTAATTATTTTAATAAAATAATGTGTCACTTTCTTTGATCAAAATCTGCATTACCAAAACCTTGCAAGGTAGATTTAGTCACGAAGATTGAACAATGCTTGAATCCATCTCTATGAAATTTGTGTATCACTTGAACTTGAAAACAATCTTGGAGAGACCAAAACGTTCATTTTCATGACTGACTATTATAACTAAACAACGGCTACCTATCATCAATACATCCACTTACCCAAATGATGTTTAAAGGCTTGTGCGTACAGCTTGAGCTTTGCTCCATCAGATGAGCCAGCTAAAACACAAGAAATCTTTGATTACAAACACACTATGCTAGGATTTAGAAATCATCATTCAAATAAAAGCTACTGAGTAGTACTCCGCCCATTTGGTGCTTTGTGTATCCTTACACCTCTGGAAATTTAACAAAATAATTTGTTTCATCAATGTGGTTTCAAAACTATTTACAGAATTACTCCATTCTCATCCCCAGAGCTGCGATCCTTTTGGCCAGCACCACAGATCGAGAGCTCTGGTAGGGGCCAGGATAATGCACAAGCGCAATAGCTGCCCATTTTTGTAACCGATGGTAACCGTTGTTTCAAATTTCTGAGGCTGCGCAGAAAGCCAGTGATTCGCGGACTCCCTGCTTCCGACCCTGCCAGAGCTCTCGATCCGTGGCGCTGGCCAAAAGGATCACAGCTCTGGAGACAAGAATGAGAATTACTCACATTCAATCTTGATTATTTACAGAACCTAAAAGCTGAATGCACATGTGATAAGAATGTGTTGTACAAAAAAAAATTCACCTTGATTAGAGAACCACTCATCCACAGGTTCTTTTGCAAGCTTCAGTGACTTTTGCCCAATTCGCAGAATCCCATCTCTAAGCACCTTGGTGATGGCAACATGCTGGCCAAGACGACAAGTCTACAACACAACAAATAACCATAAATATCGGTGGACAAACAGTAATTGCGGAAGAGCTGCACTTTAAGTTTGAAGTTCAAACTTTAGAAAGAAGGGCTATTGTTTGGAAAAAGTGTCAAGGAGGGGCAATAATGTACATTTATGCTTCACAAAAGGTAAGACCACATCATGTCAATAGAACTTTCCCAAAGAAAATGGACAAAGTAAGAAAAACTTAGAAAAGCCTGCATGTCACAAAAATGTTAGCCTTGAAACAGTATCAAAGCCATATCTAGCTGCTTGAGAGCAGAATAATCATTGATCTTTGTGTGCATGGTACCATTATTAATTAATGTGGTTATACCATACTTACAACATACAGTTTTTTGAGGAGATTTTACAAGGTAACAAACAACATGAGATGTGTGATGGTGGAGAAAAGCTAACTAACCAAGTGAGAGTTTGATGTTCTTGTAAATAAGTGCACCCTCAGTTTGCAATGAAAGTTTCCAGGTAAACTAGTACAGCTTATTTCCTGATTCTTACTGCAAGATACGTAGGCCAGTGAAGCCTTGGCTAAAGGAAAACTGCCAACCACAAGCAGTTTTTTTACCTCATAAACTGCACTGAACTCTTTGAAGAACAACTTGACATTGTTGAGCACCAAATCATTTTCTGGTGCTACAACAATATATGCCACGTCACGCTGACTTGCATAAGGCTCAAGCAAAAGTTTCTCCTGCAAAGAAAAACAAGACTATTATTTCAAGACTTGAAGGCCAAACAGAGTCACAAATAAGTACATATAAAATGTAATTTATCAACCCTTAGCATGTGGCTTCAGCATAAAGTGCTATAGAACCTGAACACTTTGGTCAATAGATATAAAAATGTTTAGCATGAGAGGGTTGAAAAATCCAGATGGCAAGAGGCAGCCTTGTGGGCCATGTTTTTATTTCAATTAAAACATTTTTTAAAAGCCCTTAATAGCACCTTAAGGGAGGCCCTTTTAATATAACTGGCACAATATTTAAAAGGACAGTCAACCACACAACATAGGATCGTAAGCCTGTGATCTTAGTCAATACTGCTAATATTTGTTTGGCCACAAAGCTGTGATTGAAATTCCGCGTGGAACACCTTCTCCTCACAACCTGTCTCACAACAAAAAATTATGTTGCGAGTTGCAGGAAAACGTTGCAAAATATGTTGCAGTGTGTGATATGCATTCTTCTACAACTTGTCTCGCAATGCGCTCGTCATCATTGCATTGCAAGTTGCAAGAAAAATTTCAAGGATGGTGACTAACCAAACTCATGCATGAAACCCTGATGTAAGTTAACCATTACGGAATTGCACCTATTGAAACATGTCGATCGCTAATGCAAATGAGCTCTTTTTTTCCTGCCAATCATGGAACTTCTTTGTGTTTGGGTATTGTTTAGTGAAAATTAGTGGAACATATCAATTGAATGAGGCATAATAGAAGAACAATAAACAGCAAAAGAATTGAAGGTGAAGCTAATTGTGTGAGTTGCGTACTTTATATAAATGCATGGTAAAATAAAACTATTTTTCAACCAACATTGCTGAAATGAAGCTTTTCTCCAACATATAACGAACATCGTAGTTGAAATTTCAGGGGAAAATAATGCACTAAAATGTGGGAAAATGACGTCCCGCGACGTGAAAGTAATTTGCAAGTACACAGTGTAAACAAACCACCACAAACGTAACTTTTGATACCAAGTCCGCTTTCTCAGACACATTTGTTATTATTAGAAGCGAGAGTTTTCAAATAGATACTCAATTACAATTGAGTTAAATCTAAAAAGGGGCTATTTTTGGTTAATGTACTGAATCTTCTCAGTCGCCCAAAATATATTGCAATGTTATCTGAAAACTTATAAATAATAAGGTCGCAGCTCGACCTGCCAGCATACAAAAAGCTGAAAAATTCGACCTGGAAATTTCAGAAGAAATTCACTGTTTCCGTGAGCTTTTTCCTGAAGTCAAATGCTGGAGTTCTTGCGAGTTCAAAATGTAACTGATGTCTGTAATAATCTTCAGCAATCTTCCATGCAACTGAAACTTGTAATTCAATAGCGTTGTTCATTGCCCCCATTCAATTTCTTTTGTCTTTGGCAAACAATAGCCCAATACTCTCGAGCACTCTCACGCTGAGATTCAAAAGGGAACGCAACATGCGGTAGCCTTTGTGGGTGTACAAAGCATCAAGGGTACCCCACTTTTTTCGGCCAACGTGTTTCAATAGGCGCGATTCCGTGATGCCCTTTAAGTCCCAAAAGTGATCAGCAACAAATTTCTCCTCATCATGTCAGCGCATTATAACACATACAAGTCATGAGAATCAAGAAACTGATCGCAGAAGATGAATTGTCTTGATGTTTAAACAAGTTCTCTCAACTAGTGCTCAACAAAATATATGGCGACCAGTAAGGAGAATTTGTATAATGACGATGGGGCTTAAAGGGTTAAAACTCACCCAAAACTGTAAGGCAATAGGAGAAAGGGACATCCAGTCCCCACTGTATCCTACTGTCACTGATGGAATTGGCTGTGCTCGAGGTGTCTCCTCGTTACCTAAAGGACAAGAACAACTTAAAGTGACTTTGAGATTCAGTACAAGGGTCAAGACAAGAATGGATACAAAGGTTTAAGAATCAACATTGTCAAGTCACATTTTAACAAAGACAATGAGATTCACACATGGTAGAATTTGAAATGAATTACACTGTCTAACAGAATTTGTGATGAAAATTCATTACACTGGTGCCTGTTTAAATGTCTTTGCCAAACAAGATACTGACTTTAGTCACCTCCACTCAACAATGAAAACACATAAACCTTTGTAAACACTTACCTTTAGTTGCCAGGTGGTGAAGTTGCTTCCAAGACAAGGGACCTTGAACAACTGTTCCATTGGGTTGTTCCCATGTTTTCCTACTTGTTGATTTCTGCAGGGCATCTTGCATCAGCTGGCGCAGACAGTTAAGTGCACGGACAGCCACAGGTTGTGGAACACTTGGCAGATAGCTACTCTCTGCAGCACCTTTGAAAAAAAGTTTATGGTCAACAGGGAGAACTGACCACATTCTCATTTACGAAGAAGAATGGGGAAAAGAAATGCAAACTAAATCTAGGTATTGTAATATTATTCTGGTGTTACCTACTGACCAAAGCAAAAGAGACAATAGGATGCAGATAAAAATTCTAGACTCAGAAGAATGATTTCATCTACTGACAAGCAACATGACAGAAGCAGAATCAAATGCCTTGAATCAGTTATATAAATTTTCAAGATGGGTGATGAATTTTATAAAAATGTCAACAGTGTACCAACACTTTTAATGATTGTTCAACACAGAAGGAGAGCACACCAACTTGCTTACATTTTCCTCCTCCCCTTTATAAGTAAATGTAGATTTAGCGTCAATGCATGTATTAATAATTTACACCAGCAGTTTACCTTTGTTTTGTGACAAGACACCAGAAACTTGTTTCACAGTCCCATGATGGCCCTTATACATAAGCTGATACTTCAGATTGGAACAAGAAAATGGTGACGAGCACTGGCTCACAATCTCCTCCAGCAGACTAAAGGGAACTAGTGAAGGAACAATTGCTGTTGTTGATCCTCTTCTGTTCACAACAAGTGACGCTGTGCATTCTTTCTTAGCTTCAAGTACAGGGTTAAGAACACCTTCTTTTTTAACCAGTTTTGTATTTTCTCCAGATGTTGCATAAACATCTTCAGGAAACAATCCTGTGCCAGAAGTAAATTTCATTCCCTCTAGAGGCCCAAACCCACAGACACACCTCTCCAAGTCTTTAGATTTCACAGTAGACCCTTTCGTCTTAGTCCGTGTGCCCTCCATGGGCTTTGAACATGAACAGAGACTCACACTATCATAGCACTTGTCACTGAAGTAGTTCATGCAAGAGTCTGACAAAGTCAGAACCTTTGATAATGAATTAACTTCTGGAAGAGGTGATGGAAATAAAGGTTTCACAACAAAGCTGCTTCCATGAAAAGCCTTTGGAATTTGTGACGGCATAGAGAACGAAGACACTGATGACGCTGGAGATGCTGGAGACATTGCTGCAGATGTCAAATGTTTGACATCACTGCTAACACTTGTGGGATGTGTGTAACCCACTGCTGGTGAAGGAGTGGCAACAGCAATGTCGCAGCTAAGTACATCAGGGCCGCTAAAAAATAAAGTGTAGAGCAAAAATTAATAGTCAATCATTTCTCCTTACAAATCACTGTCATTCCTAGAGTCACACCTGAGTGTAAAAGTAAACTTGCCAAAGAACGAAGTGAATTCCACAACAGTCATCTCTACGAGAATCTTATTATTCACTACAATACTTATTCGTACTTCAAGATTTTAAAGGAAACTTCATTAACTGCTTTCTTACTGACCTCTCCACCTTAGTGACTGACAAGGACCATGACTTCTGGGATGCCTGCTATGTGACAAGTAGAGAAATTATGTTAACATTCTACAGTTGTACAACCTGTACTTTACAAATCCCATGAGGTGGGCCCTAGCCAGGATACCACAGTAACCTTATTATTGCTAAGAAGACTGCTGTCCTTCTCTGTTGACATTGTTACAGCACATACTCTGATAACTTTCAGCAGTAATACTGAGTACTAAATTTTGTTACACCTACCTGCCAAGAAGGCGAGTACTGCATCACAGCAGGGAGGGCCTTGTAACTTGGTAGCTCCATGGCTTCAAATGAATAGGAAACTGGGAAATCTTGGTATTTAGGAATCTCAAACACAGGCCCAAGCTCCTACAAAATGGTACAAAACTAAAGTTAATGGTCTTGCCAGTGGAAAAGGCTGGGTAACGTGGTAAATAAGTAATGAATGAAAAAAGGCAAAGCCTAAACTCTAAGTTACATCTCCAAACAACTAAAACAATAATCAAACATAGGATAAAAAGATAAATGTTATGCTCAGTTATAAAAAAAATTCTAAACCCAACGGGAGTCACACTCGTGACCTATTGACTCTAGTAATGAGCTAAGTCACTTACTAGGTTCACATGATATACATCCTGCTTGCTGTTAAGGTTGGCACACACATGGGGACTACTGACCTAGTCCCTGCAACAAGTCACACAAAGGGACTACTCACAGGGACTACCAGCAGGGACAAGTCCTAAGTAATGTTTGCAGAGGGGACTGGTCACAGATACAGTCCAACTTGTTGTTTTTTTTTTATTGGCAGTTTTATTGTTTAGTTACAGGGACTAGTCACAATAGCAGTAAACATGAGGCACCAAGCACAATTTAAAGGAAAAAGTTTCCCCAAATAGTCACAAATTTAAGCCAGTTTGAATTTGTGGGACAAATTGGAAGCACCAAATTTCAGCCTCCCATTAACAGATTTTTTGACAAAAATGGGTGGTTCACACGAAGGGACTGAGTCCCTGGGTTAACTCTTTCGCTGCGGACTTTTTCATGACCTTGTTGCTCGCCAGTGCGGACATTTTTCCCGCGAAATGTAAACAACCAAAGCAGGGAAAGCTGTTCACTTAAGCGCCGATTTAAATGTACGAGTCATTCGATAGACATAAAACTAAGTATTTCCCCACGTCAAACAACACTTTAGACTTCTAATAAAACTGAACTGACTTTATTCGGGTGAATAAAACAGCTTTTACAGGATGCAATTTATGGGTCACCATCAGTAAACACGATGTGATTGTCACGAGGCGAGAACACTCCTGAGAAAGGAAACAAACATGCCTATGCTTTGAAACACTACGTTTCACATTCAGAAGGTTCCTACGACTCCTTTGGTGTACATGCCCAGTAAATAAACACAGAGAGTTTACAAAATCCTTTCTCACTTGATGCGAGAAGTGATCATAATGGCGTCGCTATCACGCTGGTATTTGACCTATCAAAGATTCTTCGTCTAGAGAACAATAGGAAACTGTCTCCCTTCTGTCAATGAATGTCAGAAATAGTAACGCTAAAAGTTCAGGAGGGTATACAGAGCATTTTCAAGGCAGTAATTCCCCTATAGATACTAATACCGAAGGACTCTTTGGGATCGTTTACAATGTCAAGAACTCGACATCCGCACTGGGAATTCCAAAACCGCGTGTCGAGAAAACTAGACAGCCGCAGCGAAAGAGTTAAGTTGCAAGCATTAGTCCTCTTGTGTGTGGCCAACCTTAAGGAACAATAATGTCAAAAACATCTTCATTTTCTTGTGCCCTTTAATTAAGAGAGCTCATAACAGCATTAAATTCAAGCCAGTGAGAATGTGTGGGACAAGTTGGAAGTACCAAATTTCAGCTCCCCAATAACAGATTTTTTGACAAAAATGAGTGGTTCGCAAGAAAGGTCTGAGTCCCTGGGATTAGTTGCAAGGACTAGTCCTCTTGCGTGTGGCCAACCTTAAGGAACAGTAATGTCAAAACATCTTCATTTTCTTGTGTCCTTTAGAGAACTGATAACAGCATTAAAAGTAGCATTATTGTTGGTTTAGAGTCTATCCATTACTGAAACTCGCTGCTGTAACAAGACCTAGTGACCAACGGATAATAATCTAGTTTACCAGTACATACCACTGGACTATGTTGCTTGTCTTGTTCGGTGTCCATTCCAGTAAAGCTCATCAAATGATGTGACTCGGGTGAGAGCATTGCAGTGTGCACTGTAGTCTTAACACTTCCTGGACTGATGTAATCAGTCCCAACAGAACAAGGTGGAGAATGCGACACTGTCTCCAGAGAAGGAGGGGTAGGAAACATGCGTGCCAAATCCTGTTGGGCAACCACACCCGTGTTAGTGATGGTATGATGAGTATTGATGTTGGTGATACAATCAAATGGGTTAACTTGATGTGATACAAAGTCAATCTTCATAGACTTTGATTCATCATCCTCTCCATCACTCTCAAACAACTTATCGAGGTCATTTAGTGTAACAGCAAGGTCTTGCTCTGTCATGAGATTTGACGAACGAGGTGTTGGTTCATGTTCATCGTCGTCAGAGGAGAAACTAGGACACAATCCTTTCTCACTCTTCTGTGGGCATGGCTTAACCTCTTCCACCCCTTTAGTCAACCTCTCCTTTTCGTCCTGTTGTTGTTTCTTGCGTGAGCTTTGTCGTCGGTTTTTCACTCGCGAGGGAGGTTTGTTGCCATCTACTGATTGAGGCACTGATGGGCTATCAACAGCAGCACTGCTACTTCTCCGACGAGGTTTGTTCGAAGGCGCCCTTCCCTGTGTTGGTGACTTTATTGGTGGCTGAATCATTTCTATCTCTGTATCATCTGGTTGTGGCGTGAAAGGATCTGAAAGGGGTGTGGTTGCAGGAGAAGGTTGAGAGCTGTTCCTACGCCCCTTAGGTCGACCTCCTCCAGTACTGTCTGACCTAGACCTGCCTGTTGATGACTCTCTCCTTCTCTTGGCAGGTGAAAACAAGTTCTCAAGACCAGCATCCGTGGAAGGTCTCTTGCCACTACAATTTGGAAACAAGACAAATGATTAATGGACATTAAAAGAAACATCTGCATAATAGATTTCATCATGTGGAACAACATTTGCCTCAAAAGAAGGTAGGGTCCCCAGAAACATAGGGGCTGCAACGACAATGTCAACCGTGGCAATGTTGAAAGACAACATCTCAGGGACGCCACCATCTATTTTTTGAATCACTTTGAAAAGCCAAGAAACACACCTGCATCAATGAAAGCCTTAAATTCATGGACCTGTTTTGCTGGAAATGGTAATTCAAACTATTTATAAGCATCTTTAGCTTTAAATGGCCAGGATCAAACTGGGTGCCAACTTAAAAATGTCAGGCCAACATTTTCAAATTTTTTTTTAATGAAACTTTATTACAACACCGACACACTACGTACAATACTAAAGCAAGTCTACTACAAAAAACAAAAACAAAAAAGAATTATACTACATACAATACTATTGCTTGCACCGCTACTTATAATGCGAAAACTAACACTACACATAATTACTTACACTACAACTGTAAGACTACACACACACAACACACACACTCATACTCGGGCAAGGAATCGTGTTCTCTAGGCTTAGACTATTGTTATTACTACTGGCACTACATGTAAGAATCTTGTTATAGAAATGACAATAATTTAAAGTAATAAATAGCTATAGAAAAGTAGGTTGGTTGAAAAATCAGGTCTGTTAAGATTAAAATGGAAATTGGATGTGATGTTCTTGGGAAAGGAG
>Ga0126336_10000905_pt1 | contig 14052 bp, 5 predicted proteins | sample SidCmetagenome_FD_92530 | JGI IMG/M metagenome (GOLD analysis project Ga0126336, IMG submission 92530) | Coral microbial communities from El Islote,Puerto Morelos, Mexico - Siderastrea C C metagenome | ecosystem: Host-associated > Invertebrates > Cnidaria > Coral | place: El Islote,Puerto...
CTTCTTCTTCTTCTTCTTCTTCTCCTTCTTAAGGTTACTGTGATTGTATAAAGCTACCTTAAAACGTATCCATAGATGCTTCATGTGCCCAGTGAACTAAAAATTTACAAAAACCTTGGCTTAAGTCACCAGTCAATCAAATATAACAAATGCTAAAATTAACACTACTTAGCCTTGAGGAATGATGGTCTATATAGCCTTGATTTTACCATTTTGTCACCATCAAGCTCAGAGCTTGCTGAAGGCTGAGTAAGTGCAACGATGAGGTGGAATCAATCCAATTCAGACAAAGTTGTCGACTTATTAAACTTTTCCTTCAAGACAATTCTTGAAACACCCACTGGCATAGCCCTAACTTTCGAGTCTGTGACGTTTGGAGCGTTAGCCATGGATTCGCTGTGAGGAAGGGTTAACGCTCAAAACGTCAGCTTTCAATTTCCTTGCGGTGGCCAATCTACTTTATCAGCTCAGTTGATAAATCCAAATTTTTGCGGCTTACTTACCCACCGACTCTACACCACAGTTCCTTTAGAAAGCAACCCCCACGTTTGTGTTTCCCTTATACTGTCTAGTATAAGCTTTAAAAGTATGTGTATGAAAACTTAAACTTGTGGAATCAAATGAAGCTACATTGAGCACTCTTTCGTAGAGCACTCTTTACCGTGCTGAACAAGATGGCTCTCAGCTTCCTAAGATAAAAGTTGTTGAGGCCATTTTCTTGTGGTTCTGTCCTTTTCAATTTTTCCTATAAATGGAAATTTTCAGAAACTTTGTTTAAGTAAAGGTTTTAACACATCACCTAAAGGGTCATCGTGGTATGATACAATAACAACACCCTATTCTTGATCACAGTAAAGCCGCGGCTGCACAAGCGATGTTTTGCTTGCGATGGTGATGCGATTTTTTTTAATTGTCGCGTCTCCAGCGCGCAGCGAAAATGGCATGTGTAGCCACCCCCGCACAAGTGATGCGACAGCTGAAAAAATTGCAGAAAAAAATCGAGAGAAATTCAATGTGACAAAATCGCGGACTTCGTCAAAATTTGTCGCCAAGTGTAGCCACCACCGCGCGCTGGCGACGCGACAATTCTCAAAAAAACCGCATCACCATCGAAAGCAAAAAATCGCTCGTGTAGCCGCGGCTTAAAGTTCGCGATCTATACTGTTTACTGAATTGATAATAGACTGATAGGTTAAGGTCAATTCTTATGGCAAAGAAACCGCTGTTTTAGAAGTCCGTTTCTCGAGAAAAAACTTTATTCAAGCTTTAGTTAGAACACAGCGTTTTTATCATATCTCTGAAGAAGTTTTTGGAGAATGTCTTAGAATGTAGTCGTTGGGTTTTGATTAAGAAGGCCGGGGCAAACATTGAAGGAATGGATCATAAATTATGTACCATAAAGCGTTGGAGGCAAAACCATTTGTTACATTGTCAAGAACTCCGGGTCGTGTTTTTAGTGCATTCATTTATTTTAGTGTTGCCAATACATGATTAAATTGCCTTCTTTGTCTGTCAAATATTCTGTGTTTGATGAACGACATTAAACTTTCCTGTACAGAGAGGTACAAAGTGTAATATCAGCAATCCAAACTTCTAAGAGACCACTTCGAAACTTGATGTTTATCGACAATTAAAAAGAACCGACAAAGGTTGTGATCAGATATAAACAAGTCATTTATCAAACCTAATATCGCTTAATGCTTTTATTATCAAGGCACGCAAGACGCTTTTAACAACTTAAGAAGCACTCGATTCAAACCGACATGTGGCTGTTATAAGACTGTTGAAAGGCTACAGAAACAAACCGGTTTTTATTCACTTTGAACTTGACATTGGTATCATGAAGACATGGAAACGATGTGCAGGAATTTTATCGCTTATCTTTATTTTGAATTGTTTTTATATATAATGTATTCGAGGTCAAAGGAAAAAACGGAAGTTTGCCGTTTCCAAGAAGACGACGCTTTCTAACTATGAGAAGAACAACACCAGTTTCTTTCGCTGTAAATGTCTACCGAATATATGGTTTTTATTTATTTATTTTTTTGTGGGTACTGAGAGCAGCCATAAGATAAGCCATTCGGGAATGACTCCTAAGAAACAACCGAACGTGGCGCTAACTTTTTAAGTCTCCGGATGAAATTCTAAAGTGTGACCATTCAAACAATGCTATTGAGGAGTACTTTCTTGTGGTGTTTATTATGCTGTATAGGTAATTCTACCTTCTGCGTCTACGGATGAAATCTTAAGTGTGACCATTCAAATGAAAGCTGCTCAGCAGTGCTTTCCTTTGGTGCTGCTTATTTCTCAATATTTTACAGGCTCTTGGCAATGAAAGGTCAGCAAAGTGTTGCTCTCTCTGTCAACAACAATCAATCAAAACGGAAACTACACACCCTCTCTTGGGCACAAGCCATTAACTGATGCGGGCAGAAATGACTGAAGTACATTTCAAGAGCTTTAGCCGCGTGCCTCGTAATTACTTTGTGAAAACCGCCACGCGAATTAAAGCGATCGAGCGTTCAGGCACGCGCATTTCATTATACTAATGCAGCAGTTAAGCAACAGTCAAATATCCGAGGGTTTAACACTTGTAGCTGTCCAAGATGATGGACCAATTCTGCTCCGTGTGTGTGATGAAAAGGAGATAAGGGAGTACGACCAACAAAAAGCACAAAACCAGAAACAATTTAGTTTAATCGTCGCAGGAAGCGTGGCTCCATGCGGTGTCGTGCTTGCTTTCACCTCATAAACCCGTTTCCAAGAGCACCATGAACGGTATTTGCACACGAAGTGAAAACAGGAAGCTGTCAGGGCATCAATATCCGCGTCTAACCACTGTGCAAATCCGAGTTAAAATGTAAATTAATGGTGTAATTTACCGTCGACAAACTTTCAGGCACGCGTGCGGCGCGTGTGGGATGTATTATCAATAATAACCCAACCAAGAAACTGTTTGCTCGCGTCTCAATTCCACCCTCGCGGGCAGAGCCTTGAAACTATAGCGCGCTTGCCCGAAAAAGCGTGATGGAGCGAGAAAGTAAAAACGCCTTGAAATTAAAAAGAAAATTGCATTCTAAATATGTGTTGACAGTAATTAGTTTAGCACGGCACGCTTCACTTGTCACCTCAACGACACGTCGCTACTTTACAATTGAGATAAACTGAGGACATTATCAGCCCTCCAATCTAAATTGCGCGCTAGGAAGGCGTCGTGACGGCAGCTAATTTTCCACGTTGCATTCGCGTGCCACATCCAAAGTGCCTTCATTAACCGCTTCCTTGGAGCGCGCACTAGGAGCGTCAGGAATTTTTTTTAAAGCAAATATTTGTCACTGAAATAAAACAGTTTTATGTGTCATTACTTTGCGGCGGTGAGTAAACGGCTGTGAAGGAATGTCGTCAAAAGTCGAAATACTCTGCAAATACACTCGGGAAAAGGAGAGAGAAAACTAGAACGACACGGCACGCGTTTGAAAACTCAATTAACAATAGGGAAAGAAATGGTTTTGACCACACATGAAGCTATAGGCGAGAAGGAACTTGGTGAGACCGAAACTCACGGCGAGGCGTTGAACGAAAGAGTATGTTCGAATTGCACCCGGGCACGAAAAAAAAAAGAGAAAGATTTGTTTAGCAAACACCTTTTTAAAAGGTGCACATAAAATCTTTCTGAAGTGTTAGCTCGCAGCTATCTGGAGGCTATAAAGTTGTTAATTAGATAGATACCGAACATAATTTAGCCTTCTCCTTGGAGACAAACGGAGTCAAATACTGTTGGCTTCCAAAATTACGCAGCAGAAATTGTGCACAAAATTTACGTAGTTCTACGAAAAGCAAATAGTAATCAACTATGTGAATAAGGCATTCTGCACTGAAGCGCGAACAAGAAACATATTTCTTTTTTGCGATGGTTTTAAAACAGTTCCGTACGCTTTCAAAACTCCAGGACAGGGCTTGCCGCCTATTGGCTCCTCTGGGATTTACTAATGTTTGCTCCGAGCCAGTTTATTAGCTGCAAAGAACTGAAAAGTAAGGCACGTGGATAAAACAAAGGACTGGCTCGCTATTGATCAGCGCATAGAGACAACACGAAGAATCGGTTGTTGACTTTGTTACAGATTTCTACGGATCTGATGACAGCACGCACCGCTATTGTATTCGCCAACTAATTATAATCGAAGCCACGCGCAGGGCACGCACAAAAGATCCTAAGACAATCCCGTCCTTTCATATGAAGATTAAACGCACAAAAACAAGCCATATACCATTGAATGCCGTTAGATTGCCTAACGCGTCATTGTGCTAAATGTCTCCAGAGCCCCTCCCACATACTAAGTCTGCCCAACAACCAGGCGTGAAGTCCCTAAGGAACAAAACAAACCGCTTTATAGGCTCCGCCACGCGTCTCATGTAATATAGTATTTGCACGCACTTGTGCAGCGTGGAGCGAGACGAGACGAGTCCGTGTAAGAGAGCGAGTGACTGCGCCGCACTCTGTCTGCTTGTCACCGTTCTGCGCAACACTCATGGAGTTTAACTTCGATCCTCAAGACATTACTTTTCCACTTCCAAACTTCGACGATCTTGACTTGTCGGAGCTCAGCTATGAGTCTCCAACGCCATCGCCCTCTTCCTCAGACTGCTCGCCTTTTGACTCACCAGCCACCTCGCCTGTGAGCTCACCATCTTCTTCCCTGTCACCTACACCTGGCAGCGACTGCAGCTCTCCTAGCTCCAGCCCAAGAGCATCTAGGCATCGTGCACGCTGCCGAACACCGCAATGCCTCAAAAAAGAGCACGCTTCAATTCTGCGAAGGAACGAGAGGGAGCGGAACAGAGTGAAACTGGTCAGTGATGGTTTTGCCACCTTGCGCAAGCACATTCCGACCACGCCAGCAAACAAGAAGCTGTCCAAAGTGGAAACGCTACGTACAGCCATTGAGTACATCAAGCACTTACAGCGAGTGTTAAATGAGAGCAACAGGTTTGAGAGAGAAGCTCGTCTGTTGCGACAAGTTGAGTGGCTACAGGGTGCTTACGATTTACAGGTAACTTCAACTTTGTTGTACTTTTGTACGTGTAATTTACTAAGTTAGGCTCGTGTGGGAAATGCAAGGTTCTTGATACCTTATAAGAAAGTTAGGTGCGCGATTTCTATGTTCTCTTGACTGGGTTTCATTTGGAGACTCGGGTTTGTAAAAAGTCAACCAGTCAGGCCAACAGCCTTGGCCTTAAGTGACAGGCCATCAAAAACTGTTAATTTGGTTCTTGAAAAAGTAATCAAATTTACACCAGCGTCTCGACGCGAGATCAAGTTACCCCACTAAAAATACAATCAGTCTAATGTAACTGCGCTGTTTTCATGTAGCATGCTTTTGACTCAAGAGCCACGGAATTTAATGGCTCTGTCAGTTAGGAGAATTTAAAGATCACAACAAGCCGATAGGCAAATTCTGCAGAGCTATTTGTCTATTGTCACTGATGGCAGTTTAGGGCACACGTGCCCCGCTACAAAACAAATACGATTTTCAGAACTGGATTTCTATTACTGGGCCAGTAACCTCGCGCGCTCTTATTCGTCGCGGAGGCTTCTGATTACCTTTCACTTAGCGCTTTATTAAAAACAAGCCAAGCGGAACATCCAAATTATGAATGATAATAACGGCGCAAATGAAGGCCTTTTGTGGCGAGGGAATTGAAAATCGAACTGTATTATAGGTTGGTAACCCGCCGCGCGCACTAATTGACTAAGCTCTTTTATTACGTTTCCTGCAGGCCTTGTCAAGAGGAAATGTGGCCACGGCCCAGCAGCTAAGCTCTTACCTTCTGAGCCTACCAGAGATCGCTCCGTACCCAAGCGAGGTGCCTTTTGTTAACAGCTCTGTGAGTTTGCCGAACGTTTATGGTCATGTCAACTAAATTCAGATTTACTCTGATTTAAATCAAGTAAAATAACCTTCATTACAATGGAATGACAGTGTAAGCTAAAGATTTGGCATTATGTCGGAGTTTGCGTGGTTTAGGTTTAGTTTTATAGTTTAGTTTAGTTGTAACGCCACGCAATGAATCCAATACTATTTTTTTGTAAGAAAAAAGTTAATAAGCTTGGCTTTAGATGTACATAGAATTAGATCAATCATTTTAAATAGGACAGCATTGTTTGCCGACAAATTGATTCTTTTCCTAAGTGAAAATAGCAAGGCAAGTTAAAAATATCCAGCAGGGAAGTTGTATTTTTCCTCTCGATTGGAGGTCGATAGCTTAAATAATTGCGAGCTGGTTTACAGTTCGACTTATAATTTCGTAGCGGTGTAGAGCTCTTGAATTGGCTGTGCTCTTTACGGCCGTATTTTCAAAATCCATAACGGAAAATTTGTATATAGGATCTCTCGTAAGCGAGTATATGTTGTTACATTATTTAGTTTTGATTGCATGCTTAGTAACAAGTTCAAAATGAATTCTGTAGATTGAAATTATTTTAGTGAAGCGAGAAGGAACATTTCGAATTGAAAGAAATTTTGGCTGCGCTACTCAGCCAATGACATTTCCATCAAATGGAAGAAAGTCGGCGCTTAATCTTTTCTAGGATGCCTTGTATTTTGAAGGGAATGAAAAACCTTTTATGTTCGTTAGTCGAGTAGTTATTAGTGTGGCTTAGATATCTGGCTTGAAGCCAACGAGAAATATGCATATTCTGAATACACAAATTAACTCTTGGTAAACTTCAATTATGTCGGAGCGCGTCAAGAAAGAAAACTCTAACAATAAACCACAAGAAAGCGTCAAAGAACTACAGAAAGAAGACCAGAATTTGCATGTTTCAACGTTGGTCGCCATAGTAAAAGAAAAAATAGCTGTTAGTGAATCAAGCAATAAATTTAACTCCAATGAGTTTTAAGAATTTCCTTCGCTCTTGCTCGAAGAATAAATTTTTTCTATATAATGGGTGAGTTGCTTGCAAAGCCAAGCGTATTGGTGTAATAACAACTTCGGGTTTATGAAGCTGGAATTAAGTAAGGACAGAGTCCGTTGAATACCGCACACAAAGAAAATCGAGTTGGTAGTTGATTCTACTTAAGAACTTGAGAATTGGTAGCATTAGTACTATACGCAAAGGCACACAAGTTAGAGAAATTAGTTTTAATAACGCGATAGATTGAAGCAGGTTGTGTCCAATACTGTGTACTGTTTTCTATAGGGAATGACACAAGAATGCTATAAGAACTCTTTTGTTTTAAGAAGAAATGTTTGTGTTTCCTGATTGGGTTCAATTTGAGGTAATTTGTTGAGAGTCTGATTTGACTAGGCACGACGCCAACCTCGTGTCTCAACAGTGTTGAACAGCCAGCTCTCATCTAAAGCGAAATTTTACGAGCTGAGACCAATAAGGTCAACCTGTAATCTATAAAGTCTGCGAACAGACTAAATTGTATATGTGCTGTGCACTGGATTAATAATGATAGATTAAAACACTTGAATTTGATTTACCAAGTGGCAAATGATATAGCAACTCAGTATATAATCCTCATAATGGAATTTGTAAAAGAGAAATTAAAGTTGCACAAGTTATTTTTTGAAATGGTCTAGATCTTTCTTGAAGAGTTTGTTGTATCTAGAATGTTCACCGAACCCTCTCCTCCAGCTAGAGTGCGACTTCAGCATTTGGCGCTAAACAAGAGCACATTCATCTCGAAATTTAAACGCAAGCCACTGCGGATTAGAAGAACATGCAGCTAGCCGAGAGAACACGCGGCATTGATCTAAGGTCATCTCCCTTACCCGTCGTATTGTCTTAGAAACGAGATACTACAAATTGCCAAGTTCAGTACTGAAAAAACTTTCATGACATTTTGTGAGGTGCTGACAGAGGAAGGCGTTTTTATTTGAAACGCTCACACTTAAGTTTCGTCTGTCAGTGTTGACTTCAAAGTAAGAGCGCGTCACATGGTCCAGGAAAGGTTAATTAAATTAAAAGAATACGCAGACCTTGCAACGTGACAACTTATCGCTTGAAAGGTGAACAAATTTCATTATTTTGATTCTGAAGGAGTCAGTAGTTTTTGAAAAAGAGAAAGAAAAAGGTGAAAACGGCCAGTTTTCCCCGCGTTTTAACATTGGAGTTAGAGCCCAAAAGAGGGCCGTAAAAGGCAAATAACACGCCCTTGTATCCACTGCGCAGTAGCAGTCAAAGCACCGCAAGTAAAACAAATTAGCACAAGGCCACCGGGTTTCGCCGTAACAACAAAATAAGCCGACTAAAAACAACTCACTTCGTAGCGGGAACGCCGTGAACAATTTGCAACACGCTAGGATAGCAAATGCATTTCGCTGTGTCAGCCCCCGGCAGTAAAGCGCGGAACGAGTCAACTATAAAGGGCAAAGATGATTAATTTTGATTGTGCACACGGCAAGGAGCTTTTCTTTTCGAGCCCTATGTAAACAAGATTCATGTGGTTTTTAACCCATTCACTCCTGAAGGCCCAAGTTTGAAATTAGAGACAAATCGCATATCACGACTCCATATTGAAGTACTCCTCAATCACGGCTTTCATTTGAATTCCCACACTTTAGAATTTCACCCACAGACTCAAACGTTGGAATCTCCTTGTAAAGCATAATAAACAGCACCACAGGAAAGTACTTCTGAAGAGTTTTCATTTGAATGGTTACATTTAGGGATTTCATCCACAGACCCAAAGCTGAGAACCACGACCTTGTACAGCATAAGAAACAGCACCGTGGCGAGGTACTGCTGTAGGGCTTTCATTTGAATGGTCACAAATTAGGAACTACGTTGTACAGCACCAGAAATAATAATGATAATAATTTAAAAAAAAACAGAATGCACAGAGGAACTCCTAAAACTGAACGACATTACAGATAAATAGATCGACATCTGGAGTGCGGCATAGACATACAGGCATAGGTCAATTCTTTCACTTCTGAGCCATGTCATGAGGTTCCACTTTTGAGTCCGTGGATGAAATCCTATGAAAGCTTGACTACTTATTTTCAGCACTTTTCCTGAAAGGTTTTTTACTATGCTATGAAACTTTATTCTACCTTTGCAGTCTCGTACTAAATGGTTGGAAACTAGGTGCCTCAGTGTCTTCCGGCTGAAAGCAGTCGTGAAGGGGACTGAAATCGGTGACAACTATGACAGGACCGGCGTTCAGGTCGAAACTCTCAACTAGCTAGCAAGCAGAAATTTCCTTCATGGGGTTTTTGACTTAAGAAGACATTTCAGTTTCGAGTGGGAAGAAGACACTTCAGGAAGAAGGCATTTGAGGCTCGAGTTCGAACCTAGTAGGAAGTAGAAAGAGGGTATTGATGTGGGAAAAAGGAAGACGAAACTAGTTGGAATACGGCATTTCAGATACGAGTTGTAAAAGGCCTTTCGGGTTCGAGTGGCACGAGCTGACTCAAGAAGGCATTTCCTGTTAAGTCACGCGTACAATTCAGCTTTTCTCTGGTTTAAATGTCGACAAAAGCCAATATCGCTGTTCTCGTAACCTCTTTAGCGTCAAAATGCAGTTTTCAGGTCTGAGTGCCCATGTGGAATATATTTCATAGAACACTCGCCTCAATATATTCCTGATGCAGATCGCTGCACAGCAGATAGCAGCAAGCTCAAATTAACCCTTCCAATCCTAATAGTGGCTAAATTCAAGAGATGTTATTCAGTTTTATAAATTAATGAAAGACAAACATCACAAAAACTATACTGCTCACACTAGCTTTCATTTGAATGTTAACACTGTTTTATCCACAGACCAAAAAGCTACAGACACCTTACACAGCATTCATTTTTAGTCCACAATACTGCACTATACTGTGCTTTTGTCAACACTAGCTTTCATTTGAATGTTAACACTGTTTCATCCACAAAAAAAAACGCTACGGCCACCTTGCACAGCACAACTAACAACACCACAGGAAAGTACTGCTCAGCAGCCTTCATTTTATTCGCCACACTGTAGTAGTTTAACCACAGACGCAAAATTTTGAGCCACCTTAACAGCATAATAAACACCACAAGAAAGTACTAATTAGTAGCTTTCACTTGAACGGTCACATTTTAGCATTTTATCCACAGCCACTTGTGCTCAAGTTAGAACACAACTGATTCAAGGCTTGACTGTGCAGAGACGGGAAAAGGGAAAACACGTTATATAAGCCGACACCCCAGGTCCTGGGCAATATGGAAGACACAAGCAAGATGAGCATAATATTCTTAACCAACAATTATGAGTTTCTCTTTCTCATTATTTGAAATAAAAAACAATCAGGTCGTCACTGATGTGTTTGAAAAAAAGAGAAATCTATATTAAAATACTCATCAAGGTGACCAGATATGATCAGCTCATTGTAGGGTAAATATCCATGTGTTTGGTAAAAACATTTAACTTATATTGTCATCTAATAGCACTTCCGATGAACACAGTATTGTTTTCATATCCCAGAATAAAACGTGAGTTCTTGACGAGGGACAACTTTCATAGAGCAACGGGTCACATCAAGTTCTCTTAAATGACTTTGCCCCTACAATCAGACCATTAAAAAGTAGATCTAGCTCTTGGGTTCTGTAGAAGAAACCTTTAAATGTGACAGTTCAAATGAAAGGTGTTGCGTAGTACTTTTACGTGGTTGTGTTAGTTCTTGGGTACTTTCAGAACAAAAATTGGAAGATTTTTTTTTCAGTTTCGAGAACGAACTTGCGAGAATTGCCATGAATTTTCCCAGCAGATACCACAGCAATGTGACAAACAAAAAGACAAGAGAGATAGCATCGGAGAATGGGGCCTAAGTGCTTCATTATAGAATAATCATAAACGCGTTAAGAATTTCTGATCAACACGTGTGGCTTTGAGCTAAGGCGTACTAAATAAGCAATATTGAAGAGATAAAATTACCTTCTTACTTATAAAGCAAACATCAGCAAGTGAAAACACGAAGTCAAAAAATGCTCAAAAATAAAATACACAGCTCTTTTAAAAACGTCGAGACCAGTAGCAATGTGAGAGCATGCTTTTGAAGATTCATAAATTAACTTGCTCAACACCTGAATTGATTTATTTTTTGTAAGGGATCTATAGCTGTTTTACTGTCAACAGCCTACCATATAAGCTAGACCTCGAGCAAAAGTACAATCAAGAGCGCAGCTTAGCCAATCAGCAAGGTATATTCAAAAATTTCCACAACAAATCTCACTACAACCCCAAACGTTCTACAAATCTGCACTAAAATTGCATCAGAAGAATTTGCAATAAGTAGACCAAGTATTGACATTTACACTGCCCTATATTGTTATCAAGTTCTTATCAGGGGAATCTACATCACTCAGTGTTGTGAAATCCGACACACTTTTAATCAGACACTGAATACACGAGGAGCTGACTAAAGGATGCTTAACATACACATGCAATGCAAATTTTAGTCTTCACTCCTTTCCAACATGCCCACACTTTTCTTTTGAAAACAAACATAATGGTTTGGAAACATGAATATCTTGACATAAAGTTTATTTTAGCTTTTCTCACCGGATGTGTTCACGCAGGGTGCATAACTCACACACCCTCGTATGTTCGGTTGCTATAGAAATCACAACTGCTCTGTAAAACTATTTTAGTTGAACAATAGAGGCCATGTGTTCCTAAACTGCAGCGTGTTAGCAGTATTGGCTCATTGCGCAAACCGCACAAAAATTTAGCAATAGATTTCCTACAGAAAATCTTTAAGCTGAACAGTACCTACGTGAGTGTTATTGGCTTGATTGTGTGCATATCGTTTGAAGGACGAACAGTTTCGCATGCGTAGTCTGAGTTTCTTCAAACGTACTCGGTGACGACTGCTTGTGTAACTTAAGGCAAAACAATGGTCGCCTGATCATACGATAAGTAAAGGAATAATATTGAAAGTAATTAACGGCTGCTTAACATAGACGTTTTGGGGACAGCATTCGTACACAGGATACTATTTTTAGGAATTTCTGTCAACGAAGATATTTTCAAACCTAATTAATTTTCAAAATATAGTTTAATGAAGCCGGAAAACACCATAAAAACGCTAAAAACCTGATTAAGCGATGGAAACTTTTCACTCAAGCCTCCTCCCCCCACTAACAAAAAAAAGCATTAAATAAAGAATTCCAGATTTCATTTTGCTGAATACGGAGAAACAGGCCACGTGAAAGTACTGCTCAGTAGCTTTCATTTGAATTGACGCACTTTGGAATTTCATTAACAGACATTAAAGGTGCAACCACTTGACAACACATAGCTTTTTTCACTGAAAGTGAGCTAGTTAGAAGCAAACAATGAAAAACCAGTGAACACAATTGCTGCTTTACCAAATTATGCAAGAGTAGACAACCGATAAAGTCTCGAAATGCCATCACGATGCCATGGAAACAGAAAGAAAATAGAACTGTCATTTCTTTTTTATTCCTTTTTCTTTTCTAATGTCACCGTGTCTATTTTCTCCATCGTTTCACGTTTTGAACAATGACCATAACAAGTAATCCATCGCCCCCAAAACAGAGTAACACCACCTCCGAAAAAGGACCGAAATCAAAACTCAAAAAAAAAGAAAGTCACAAATTTCGCCTCATGAATACTCAAAAACAAGAGGAACCGTTCAAAATTACTGTTTTCGAATCTTCATTTCAATAGTCAGCGTAGGATTTCATTCACAGACTCAGAAGTTGGATTAAGCCACACGTTCAAGGCCGAGCTCTATAAGACGCCTTGGAAACAAGCAAGTCGCGCTTCTCTATCCTTTTGGAGACTGATGATAACAACAAACGCACCCCTTCAAAACAGCACGATTTGTGACTAAACTGAGTACTAAACTCTGTTAGCGGCGATGTTTGCAGCTGCTATTTACAGAGTTAACTCGATTATTACGAAACCCACTCTTGTATCACTTGGTCGCCAATGGTGAAAGCCTTTTCTTTGTAAACGTAACCTTGTAACGTGGATTCATGTAATGCAATAAGTGAACACACACAGCATAGCAGGATTGAAATTATCCGTCAACTTGGCCAACTTGCGAAGGGACGCCCAACGAAGACAAGCCTTCTGAAAATCGTTATACTAAGGGAAGAAATCAAGTTCGAAACTGAAGGGAAGGGAGAACATTTTGTGGGAAAAAAAGAAGCTCCACAATATTCAGTTCAACTAGATACCTTGCACTTGAATAGAAACTATCGTTCGACTGGAAAGATAGGTCCACTTGTGCAGGATACTTAATTTGTTTTACAAAAGAGTTCTGGTCTAAAGCGGCCCTCAACTGAACGATCGTACCTTTGAACGTCATACACAGACCCGCACATTCGAACCATACACCTTGCACAGACAACGCATAAGAGAAACCTACAGCTCGATAGCTTAACTATGACTGATCGCAGTTAGGCTTTCATCCACGGACTAGAACGTTTGAACCGGAGTGACTTTAACTTAACTTAAATTTGTTACATCACGTTCAGGATATCTCTAATATAATGACTTCAGTCACTCCGGCTTCGCCAGACCTGGAGTTAATAGATTTATTCGTGCACGGCGCCTTAGGAATTCAAAACAAATGTATGGAGCCTCAGTCGATTCAATTCGTTTGCAGAGGAGAGAGGAAAAAGATTGGAAAGGTCACTGAATTAATTGGAGGGGGCGTTTTAGGTAATCGTGTCAGTAGATCCAGGGATGCCTTATCGAATTAAGCTCGGCAATCATGGAAGACGCTTATCAACTTGTGTTTGAGCATGTTTTGGTTTTCAATCAACCAAAATAAAAGCAGTTCATTTAATCAGTTACCCCTAACGCTAAAAAGAATTTGTTTGGCATCATGCTGAGAGTATTTACAAGAGAACATGAATGAAAATATACATGTTAATTAGCTGTGAAATAGGGCTGAGTTGTACTTGAAGTATACTGAAAACTTTGCCATTGAAGTGTGTGTGTGTGGTGTGTGCCAGAGACGCTACGAAACTTGTTATCAAGTGTTAGGCATTCACAGATGAAAAGGCCATGGGGGTGTGCTTATGGAAGGGGGAGA
>Ga0126336_10000906_pt1 | contig 14051 bp, 4 predicted proteins | sample SidCmetagenome_FD_92530 | JGI IMG/M metagenome (GOLD analysis project Ga0126336, IMG submission 92530) | Coral microbial communities from El Islote,Puerto Morelos, Mexico - Siderastrea C C metagenome | ecosystem: Host-associated > Invertebrates > Cnidaria > Coral | place: El Islote,Puerto...
GAAAGCGCTGACTGAAGCGATGGCCAATATTAAACTAGACAAGAACGTGATCGTTTCCTTTCGATTTACAGTTGCCGATGAAAGCCGTTTGCTAGTTGTTTTGCAGTTTTCATTTTTTTTTTCGCCGAGGATTTTCTTGTGAGAAAACGTACTCTTTTGTTAAATGCTGAATTGCAATAATTATTGTTTAAGTCTTGGCCGATTTACTCGGCTCTTTACAGCTTACATTATAAGGCCGGACAACAACAACAACAACAACAACAACAACAACAAAACAATAAACACACAAAGTCACTAAAGAACGTTGGCCATGCTTTTTGATTCACTGCTGGCGAGTCTTTTGCGTATATCAAAAAGTCGGTAAAGTTAATCGAGCGCTTTTTCTAAACAGACGTGTTTCCCCCGTTCATTTGTTTCGTACCAGCTCCAAACCTTTCCTTTTTTTATCTTTTTGCGTTTTCGCAGTTTGAATTTTGCGGGACCGGGAGCGCGAAAAGAAAATCCAAAGAGGACCGTTTCCATGGTAATGGTCCGTACTGTAAAATCCCGACCGAAAACTAACCAATCAGAACACTCGATTTAGACTGGAGAATAGCTTGCCACATAATAAAGTCTTAATAATGTTCAGACAAATTTTGCGTAGCAGTGTACTTCAATACCTCGCCTTGTCAAACTCCTCTCCCGTCAGGTTTAACGGTTCAAGTGTATATCTGTTGTCTTTTGTTACCAAGGTTCCCGTCACCGTGGTAACTGCTACACCAGGCCTGACTTCCTGTGGGTGAAGACTGCTGGCCAACTGAATGGAGAGAATACAGAACAGTTTGTTCGTTGCTTACATAGAAAAAGCATCCGCTTGTTGCCACTTTGTGGAGTTTTCCTTGTAAGTTTTGAAAAGCTCTAAAAACATTTTCTGAATTAAAAAAAATCTCGGTTTATATCAAAGAGTCACCAGCTGTCAAGTGTTACATGTTGTAGGACATGCACATTCATCGTGGTTTTTTTGCCACCCACCCCCTCCCCCCAGCAAACTTAAGGCATTGGATGCAACAACGACAGTCGTAACTCACTCCACGTAGCCATGACTTCCTACATGAAGAGATTAAGTGGAATAAATGTTTTATTGTGTAAAAAAACCCTAGGATTACGAGAAAGATTTTTACTCAAGTAGAAAAAGGTTTCTGTTAAAAGAACTTCATTTTTAGTCCACGTAATACTGGAGCTTTACTTTACATTTATATTGCCATGGGGAACAATGTGTGTAAAGGGGAACTATCTGCATGCGAGGTCTCAGCGACAAGTTTGGCACGTTAATCAGTCAATGATTTCCACACAATCTGCAAATTAAAAGGGAATGAGAGGGGTTACGGACCTCATTTGACAAAACAACTTTTTCGTATTGCCTGCTGACGGGCAGCGAAAGAACATCTAAAAAGCTGAATGTTGACATCTTGCATTCCTGAAAATGAAAACAGATACACAATCGTTAAATTTTATTTTGTTCATATCCTTATTGCCACAACAAGCCACTGATCTGGACATTCCACCGAAGATCAGTTCAGCGACTCGCTCTCGTATTGCCTCGTAGCGTCACTCACTAAGCAACAATTTTACGAGCAGTTTTACGGAGCAGCAGCTTCGCGAAGTTATTCCACCTCATGTTGGACACAAACTGGCTCAATTGGCTCAATTGTTTCTCCCCATACAGCCTTCATGCGACGAATAAAAACACAGCCTTTGGACAAGAATCATTACTAAAACTGTTTACCCTGCAACCAGTAAACACGACAAGTTCAACTAAGGCCGCGCCGAAACAGATTCAACCAGCCTAGCACTCAGTTGTTGTTCTCCCGCTCACTCGATTTGGCGCGAAATGTCATGACGTCACCATATGAGTAACGCAGGGTCGCGGTATGCCATTCGATGACGAAATTTCGCGCCAAGTCGAGTGAGCAAGAAGAGAACGCCCGAGTACTAGGCTATGATTCAACATTTCCGCTCAACACCATTCAAGAATTCGGCGAGTTTATAAACGCATTTGGGCTCCCTGGTGAGTATTGTAAACGCATTTGGGCTCCCTGGTGAGTATTGTAAACGCGTTTGGGTTCCCTGTTGAATGATGTTAAATGATTCTGAAGGATGTTAAATGACGCTGTACGGTGAGCAAAGTTTGATTACCATCAAACATTCCTAAAACAAAGTTGTATTGAACAATGTTGGATGATGTGGAATCGCTTTGTGTGTTAAGGACGGTGCCTCCTTTTGTTACTGCGCATACGTTCTGCGCATCTCGGGATATTCGGGTCTTAAGGAATCTGCCCACTAACACAAAAATATTTTTGTGCGGTTTATAACTATGTGGAAAAAGCAGATCTTGGCAAGGGCTATCAGAATCCAAAAAGAAAACTGGGGGCAACAACGCATTTTTTCAGAGATAATTGAGCTTAAATTTGGAAAGAAATTGCCATGCATTCTTTGTATCTTAACGCATTTTTAGAACTATGGTTGCTAATTTATCTCTGAATAGTGCGTGGTTATCCACATTTTTCTTTCTGGATTCCAATAACCCTTGCTAAGATCTACTTTTTCCCCATAGTCATAACCTTTGCAAAAATACCTCTGAATTAGGAGGCACCGTCCTTAACCATGTTCCACAGAATAAAAAGAAAAACTTGGGGACGTTTAGCCAGGAGAATTCTAAACAGTAGTGCAAACACTGGCCTACCACTTATGTTTGCACAACAGCTCCCTCCCTCAACCTTCTTCTTGTCTTTGTAGAATTAATTATACGGAATCGCGGAAACTATTTTCTATTTCGTAACTAATAATACTATATGGAATGAATAGCAGAGAGGGAATGTAGCGTACCGTATCTTGAATTGTAAGGTCCGTTCTGTGGGGTAGTAGGTCTGGCGACCTTGTGTATGCCTCGGGGATAGCAAGGTGGCCGGGCTGAAAAACACAACATTAATCACTGATCAATTTTTTACTTCGCAGTTGCCATAGCAACTGAGAACTATTGGAAACAGTCTTGTTGTGTTAGCGCGTTAACTTTTTGGTAACAAGCCCACAAAGCCATTCAAAGTAGAATCCTTCGAAGTGTAATAGAAGGGCTCTTAACCAAGTTTTGCCCAGTCTCTATGGATGAAGAATTAATCGGAGTGTTTGGATCCTCGAAAATATCGTAGATTTTGATTTGCAAAGACAACGCAGGAAGGAATCGGAAGGAAAAGTTTACTCAGGCGCGTGTTAGGACTCGCTGGTCTTCAGTTTAGGTTGGCGTTCACCAGCGGGTTAGGAACAGCTGGACGAGGAAAGAAATTGGTTAAGTTTAGTTGCTGTCGAAAAGTTTGCAAAGACGTCTTCGTGTGTTGATGTTTCTGATCTACAAGTGCAAACATTTCTTTATCCATAAGTTGACTGGGGGAGGTAATTGGTTATAATTAATGAAGTCCACGAAAGGCGATTGTGTACGTTTGCATTTGGTACGGGTTTAAGGTGGCTCATCTGGATTTTTCCGAGGCACACCATCCCAACTTTGAACGGCTAATACTTTACTGTCTGAGCACGGTGGGGCAAGCTGCCCCACACATTTACTAGAGACTGAATGAACTTGTCAAAAAAGTAGGTTTGATTGACATTGGTGCTACCATAGCAACGGAACCATGACGTCATGATTTTTGTAGATCAGCAATTTTCTCGACATCTTGACCTATAAACTTTTAAAACGACCTATTGTCTCTTATAGTCTAGGTGTAGATCTTCAAGACTGCAAAGTTTGAAAAAATTCTATGAGAGCGTTTTCGAAGAAAATCGGGTTGAATATTTTCCAGTAAAAAGTTACAGCTTTACATTAATTTCTATTGTTTCATCGATACCAGTGTTATCCTGACAGACTGAAACGACGTGTTCACCATATGTCATAGCTGTGGCATACAGCTACTTTTCCTGAAGGTTTTATCCGGTTTGCTTCACTAGATTTCAAATGATGTAATCAGAAGTAATGTCTTAAATATGCTCATTTTACACAGAGAAGCAACGTTATTGTTACGGAAGCTTTTATTCAAAAACTAGTTGATGAATTTTCAAATCGCCTTCTACATTCATTCTATTATTACGAAAAAAAAAAAAGAAGCGATTTCCCAGACTTATGACTTTTCAAATGCTGGACTCATTTTTTTAAACTCGTCAACATTGCATGGTCTCCCCGTTATTCTTTAATTTTGAGCTGCCTGTTACCTATTTAATGGTGACTCTCTCTATCATACAATCAAATCCTGCTCCTGATAACCCACTGATATACATTGAACAACAAAGACAGCAGAGGCAAAATAGTAGTAACATCTAAAAAACAACTGCGAACTATCCGAACGCATCCGCTCGTACATGTTTGGTTTTCTCGTATCCGTCGAAAATTTTAAAAGTAATCTAAAGTAATCGGCGAGGCGGAAAATATTGTCATAAGCCTATCAGAAAAAAAACCAAAATCGTGAAATTGGTGGCAAGACCGGGAAAACGGGAAAGCGGTGGCAAGCGCGAAAAAAGGTGAGGCAAGTGGAAATAAGGAAAAGCAGAAAAGTTTCAGCAAGGGCAGAAAAAAGGAAAACTAGTAACGAGTCGTTTTCAGGCCCTCGAAGTTGTCCTCGCGCTCGCCCATAACAGTAAGTAAAGTGAAAAAAGTAAAAAAATTCAGAAATTTGGCCAATTCGCTGTTTCAGAACGTCTTACCTGGAGTTCGCGTATGAGCTTGTTTGCTTGATTAAAATTTAGCCTCGGATCGATGGGACAGTAACAAGCCTACAGAAAAAAAATAGAATATCAGCATTTTACTCAGTTCATAGGGGACTTTTCCAATCCGGTACAATAGCAAGGGCACCTGATTTGGTGAACAAAATTAGCGCCGAATGACCATGGTCTGAACTTACCTTCATTGCAAGTGGTTGATATGGTGCGAGGGCTTCGAGGTATGGGAACTCTGGCTCTGCAATACAAATAAGCACTGTAAGGTTCAGTCACTAAAGAGCCACAGGTACCCCAGTACCCACAGGCCACCCATATGCCTCCAGTATTTTGATTAACACCGTTTGTTACCTGGCCGGTCTCATGTTCCGATGTATTTTTATCTGCTCTGTTTATCTGTGTAACCACAGGGGCCAATCATAACTACAAATTAGGTAAAAACCTATGAAAAGTACACATTAGAAAGTTCAGACACTCTTTACTTTCACATCAAAAAGAACTATTGCTCCGAAGGTTTTGATGAAAATTTCGGTCTCACAAAAACATGTATCACTTATGCACACTTTCTTAACGCTACGAACATGAATCATTGTTTATTCCTTTCCCTCTCTCCTAACACTCATAGGCGTTAAATCATCGCACAGATTGGATGCTAATCCAGCGAAAATTAGTTTCCCTTTCGCTGAAGATGGACGCCATACACTTACACGCACATAAGTGCGCCAAAAATTTGCCTTTAGGGTTCCCATTTTACTGAGAAACCGACATATCTTTTGGGTCCATCTCAATATTTTCATGCTGTCTGCCATAGTGAATTTTATTCACACATGTATTCTCACTCGGGTTTTTTAGATGCAAAGAAAAACTGGGAGCTAGTATTTTTTGTCGCACACGTACAGTCCTGTACAAAGCTTCCTGGCAACGGCCCGCCGGTAAACACTGATACACCTGGGTGACGAGAGAGACAATGTGGAATAAAGTTGGCGACGAAGAAAACAACCCGATGGACGGGACCAGGATTATGACGCTTGTGACCATGGTGATAAGAGCGAGGAAAGAAAAAGTGAGAGTTATAGAGGATAAAGAAATAGGAGCAATACCTGTAAAAATGATGGTGTTGCCGCTCGATTTGCCCCAAAGTTCCATAAAATGCACCACATCTCCATAGCGTAAGGAGGGATGCCCAGCAAACACAACACATGGAGTCTTAAAACAGCTGCTTAGTCCGTCTGCAAATACCGTGAAAAAACCTAATTTAACCCTTTAAGCCAAAGATTCAATTGACGAGAATAAACAAAGTGATCACCAAGGATAAGATGTCTTGATATTTAGACAAATTTTCCTTACTAGTTCCATAAGAAATGTATGAAGAACAGTAAGAAGAATATGCATTTTTATTCTTTACTTTTAGCAATTATACCAAGAGCGTGCTTTAGACACGAAATGATAAATCGTAGCGCCGAGTTGGTTATAATATATATACCCAACAAACGCGAATGGAATGAAAACCAAGATTGAGAATTTAACAAACAGAGCTATACACTCACCATGAATGCTGGGAAAGTGCTTGAGCCGCCCTGTTTTAACAAGCTGTCGAAGAACAGAGAATTAGTTACTGTAACATCTGGCTACTAACACGCCACAATCAACTAAGACGACTAAAGATACCTGCAAAAACCGGGCTTGAAATACACGGTACAAGGTACAGGGGACAAGATCGGGTACGGGGTAGGTTTTTCTTAGGGATCTAGGTTTTCTTAGGGATCTAGATCACTAGGCATCTGTTTCTAAAATCTAATCTCGTGAATTTTTTTTTCTTTATCAAACTGGAAACATTTTACTTTTAACCTCTGAAAGCTAATTACAATCGAGTCTCTGTTGATAAACCTTCTGCATGCATTTTTTTCCGGTTGCAATGCTTTCATGCAAAGTTTATGGAAGCACGTTTCTGGACTTTTTCCGATTATTGCTGATCTTTCCTTGCTCTAAAGTGGTTGGCAATTCCGAGTACAGCCAAGCTGAGCAATAAGCATTCCAGGTTTGCTTTATTTCGAGGGACAGCTAAGTGAGTAGGGATACACCTTAGCGCTGAAGAACATAACCGCCTCATGGGAATTTTCTTAAGCGCGAGAGTAAATCCTTTCCCTCGACTATCCTTGAAAGAAAACGGGATTGTTAGTAATAGTCGCCTATTTTTTGTCTTGGAGCCTTGCTTTTTTCTGTATCAGAACCCTCGAATACTAAAAGCCATTCGTGAAGAGCAGGCTCTATTTAAAGATCTTTAAATTTTATAGTACACCAGCCCACGAAGGAAAAAAATGGGTTCAGCTATGGCCCGACTAAGCAGCTGAAAAACAAGATACCTCAGCGTGTGGAAAAGGAGCTTCTGGCAAATATACTTTGCTCTGTTTACTCTGACATAGCCTGTAAGCGAAGAAATAAAAGTAAAGGCGGTCAATTTCTAAAAGGGAAGCCGACGAACATGCACTGTATTTACGAGTCGAGATCATCAAAAGTCTAAGTCTAAGTCTAAGTCTAAGTCTAAGTCTAAGTATCGCAAAATAATCGCACTTAATTAAGTGAATTGCGATTAAGTCAATTGCTATTTTGTACTTATAAGTGAATTGCGAATCTAGTGGTTGGAGTTATTTCCAACCCTCATTATGAAATTAATTTTCAGAAGAAAACGAACCCACTAAAGGGATTACGTAGAGCCAAAGTCACTACAGAGGAATTACACAACCAATCAAAGATGCAACTGTGAACACATCTTCAACCCCGCAAAAACCAAACAAAAGTTAAAGTACACATCAAAGAAAAAATATATCAGTGTAAAGCAAAAATAGAATAATAAGGGGAAATGTTTTTACCATTCAGCAAAAATGTTGGAATATGCTAAAGAGCTGTCAGCCACAGGGGAGATGAAATAGATTGGAATGGATGTCAGATTGGCACCATCCATATATGAGTACAAACACTCAAACAGATCATACAGTACACCCTGTGAGAAAAAAGAGAAGGAGATAGTTAGAGACAACATAAACTACGATACAACAGACAAAACACGTCTTTAAGACTTGGTTATCATAGCCTGAGTTAGTTTCCACTAGCTTTAGGTAGCTAAGGTTAGATCAGTACCTGCGCAGGTGGCCAGTGGCACATGAATAGAGATCATATTGTAGGCATGGCAGTAAATTTAAAGGCTTTCAAGTTGGAAGACACTACCTCATTCGATGTTCTTAAAACAAATAAAGACTGTAATAAATTATAATTCACTGTTAACCCTTCCACTCCCAGAGTCAGCTACATTTAAGACAGTTCTATCTTTTGAGTCTGTGGATGAAATCCTATGGTGTGACCATTCAAATGAAACCTCTTTAGCAGTACTTTGACATGGTACTATTTATATAAATTTAAGTATTTTACAAAAGTAAATTTGGGATTTGCCTTGAATTTTGATTTTAGGCAATCTTGGGAGTAAAAGGGTTAGCTGAATTTTGACAGAGAAAAAACTTACCGAGGGAAAACAAGGGACAAGAACATTTCCTCCATTTCGTAAAGTTGTGGCTGATGACAGAGAAAAATTTGTGAGTGAAGTGATGATTTGAAGGGGGTGGATCAACAAGGACAGGCCTCTAGCAAAGTGAGTTAAGGGGAAACGGGTTATGAGGTAGGAAAGAAGACCTTTGCCTCTCTCTCTCTGAGTAGAGAGCTTGTTTGCCATGAATCCATTATTCAACTCTGGTTCAGGACTTGCTGCAGTTAAGGACCCTGCCTCCTAATGAAGAGGAATTTTCCACAGGTTATGACTATGGGGGGAAAGCAGATCTTAGCAATGGTTATTGGAATCTAAAAAGAATATTTTGGGTATCCGCAAAAATGGCATTTTTTTGAACAATGCATGCATGGTTACCCCCAATTCTCTTTTTGGATCCTATAAGCCCTTTCTAAGATCTTCTTTTCCCATATACTGATAAACGTCACAAAATATACCTATTTATTAGTAGGTACTGTCCATAAGAAACCCGAGTTTCTCAGTGTATCCCGAGATGTGCAGAATGTATGCACAGTAACAAAAGGAGGCACCATCCATAACCCCGCAATGGATTAGCATCTCATTCAGGGAGGGAGCAAAATTCTCCTAGTTGCTTCATGGTACAGATAAAGGATAAAAGGATAAAGTTGCACTCGGGCCAAGGAGGCCCACACAGCCGGAGCTTATCCTGGTTTCCGAAGCATGAGGCAACGGAGAGTATTGCTACTCCCCCCTGGACAGCATGCTAGTCCATCGCAGGGTTATCCCCCAGCAGTGTGTCGCCGGTACCCATTTATACACCTGGGTGGCGAGAGACAATGTGGGGCAAAGTATCATGTCTAAGGAAACAACATGATGGCAGGGACTGGGCGTCAAACCACCAACCTTCAGATATGAAGTCCAACGCGCTAACCACTATGCCAACGTGCCCCCTCAGAACCCAGAGATAAATGCTAGCCGTGAAGCTGCATGTGCCCCATGTGTGAATTTACCCTTTACGTGATGATGTCTCAAGTAACAAGTTTTGAATGGAAACAGAACAATACTTTCTACGTTTGGCACTTAAAGACCATCTCCTTCAAAGAGAAGGCTGGGGTAAAAATGGCCTGTGGTTCTTCCCAAAAGAAACACTGAAAGGCCAGAGAACCACTAAGGACAAACTGGACTGTCTAGGCACGAACAGGACAGTCAAGACAGACTGAAAAAGTAAGATACAGTCCTATCAGTCATGTTACAAAGGATCAGACCAGAAGTCATACTTCTAACTAGCATTAGAATAACTTAGGCACAGACATTTGTGAGCAATGGATGGCAACTGGAAGTTGAATCTTTCTTCCTCTTGACGAGTTTGATACCAACACTTCCAAAGTGGCAAGCCCCTGGACACCAAAACAAGCATTTTTTAGCCTTTGCATGGTGTGGAGCAAAAACAAGCCAACAAAGGAAACTGATTTCTGGTTGACTTCAATGATGGTTCACCAATGTCTGTGCTTAGGTTTTCATTACTTTTTTTTACCTAAGTGGGTACAAAACTCTCCCAGCATAGCATCTGGATTAGCAGTAGGTGCTTCGGTGATTCCTGTCAATATTAAGGCGTCACTGCTCTTTAACATTGACTGGTCCATTGGCAGAGGGTGAGTTGTGAACGTTGAAGAACATGAAACATAGCTGATCTGTGATGCCAATTAAAAAAAAAACTTTTACTTTAATTTTTTGCGAGAACTCAATTATTTGCTGCAACAAGTTAATTACATACACCTGATGCAATGGTTTCAAGGATAACAATTATGCACCAGCATTGTACCAGCTGTTGCGAGCAGTGAGTAAAATGTCTCAAGTGTTATCTGTAAAACCACTGAATATTAAGGTATTTATTATTCCACCTCAATTTTGCTGTGATTTAGCTTCAGTGTTCATGATCGGCTTCTGAAACTGGTCAATTTTGGATACTACAGTTTAATACAAGACGCTACTGTAGAGTGTAATAATATGGCATATATTGCATGTTCTCCTGTCCTTATGTGGTAAAATTATTGAAGACAGTATGTTGATGGCCCCCAACTAACTAAATGAAAGATGTGTCTTTTGTAAGGAAAACAATTTTGGGATTCAAGTGAGAGGTTGCTTGTTTTCTAGGGCTGTAAATATCTAACATTCAAAGACCAATCACAAAGACTCCAGTCAAGTTAAGTATCTTGATTATAAATTTGCTTGTCTGAAAAGTAAATTATACCTTTTCATAGTCAGACTCTAAGACCCAGTTGCAACTTCCCAAACAAAATCCTGAACTGAGTGCTGTCAGCTTGAGGATGCCAAACAGATCCTACATAATGGCATAATCAAAAAGTAACATAAACATAAGCAGAATAATACCCTTACCACTACCATGTACATGTATGTCTTCTCAAGAAAAATTACATAACTGTATTTTTTGCTCACAGAAAATACTTACTATTCTCTCAGAATATCCAACATTTTGAATTTTTGATGCTGAAGCTTTCACATCATGTTTGCTGTAGAAGAGAAAATTATCATAATCACAATTTCAATCGTTACATTATAATGCCAATCAGCATTTAAAAATCCTTTCCTTTTGAAATTGCAAATAACAACAGTAGGATGAAGAAGGTTATAGGTATTAGGATGGACAATAAAAGTGGTGTGTACAATGTTAAGATACATGTAAATATCAGATAAAATGATAAATATTACATAAATCAATCAGCAAAATCAATAAAGAAAACGTATTTTCAAGATATCGATTGCTGTCCTAAATTTTAGCCTCAATGCAATTTTCCGATCAAAAGTGATTGAAAACCTGGTAACTGTGCAATCAACTTAACAATACCACTTCCTTTTACAAATCAACTACAGAGCAACAAGTGCAAAAAACGTTAACGCACCTGTAAAGAGTTTTCCATGATTTTGTACCTTTCAAGTCACAGAGAGGGGCAGGAAGACACCTACAGAAACAAATGTAAAAACACAACCACATAGATCAAAATGTACAATTACACATTTACATGAACTGTATGATGTACAATTTAATGCGTTTACATTAAACAAGATAAAACTAGGACAAAACTTTCAAGGGCATTATTTACATCATATCAAGGTTTGCAATACGAATAATTCCCTCCACCCTGCTACAATGCATGTATTACTGTCCTTTAGTTTACAGATTCACACATCTTCAAGTATAACATGTTCACTGTTTTATCAAGACTTTTCATTAGTTATTAATAAGTAATTTTTTAAATAATGCTCAACTCACCTTAACACTTCACTCTCCCTCCACATATCACCTTTGCTCATCTTTGGAACACGCTCAGCATACACCACCATCTCCAGCATTAGCTCTCTTCAAGCAAAAACAACCAATTGAAAGAAATTTTATTAACAAATGTTTTTAATTTTTCACTGCATGTGACTCAAGATCCCTTAGATGGTGACATAAAAATTAATATTATACTGTAATATGGTTTTGGAGGGCTGTCATAAAGAAGGGGCGTTCATTGGCAGATCCAGGGGGCGGTCATGCACAGGGTACCCATGACCCCCTTCTCCTTCCCCTTCTTAGTAGCCTGGAACAAAGGCCAGAGTATAGCAAGTGCAATGACTGATACTATAATAGCAACCTTTCCAGGACTCAGTTCGAGGTCAATGTAACTACAATGAAACTTTTTACCCAAAATGACCCCCCCCCCCCCCGCCCCCAACTCAAAATCCTAGATCCACCCTTGGCATTTGTGACAGGGAAGACCAAATACAGCTACGTTTTAACCCTTTATCAATATTATTATTATCCATATTCTCCTCACTATTCTCTTAATATTTCATATGTCACTAGTTGTGAGAATTTGATCAAAAATCAAGACCTTTGATACTGTGACCTGTATGCTTGATCAAGTAGCAATACTGTAAGAAGAAACTAGTAGATACTTGTCACTACCGTGGCTTAAAGGGTTAAACTAGTAAGAGTGTAACCTGACAGTATCCCATCACTCTTCTGCCCCCCCCCCCCACCCCAACCTCAAACACACCATAATTAGCTGTAAATTGATCAAAACCGTTGTAAAAAAACACAAACAACCAAAACAAGAGGAAGAAGACCAAGAACAAGACTTTACTATCACTTTACCTTCCAAAATGGATTGTTGGTTCTGTTGCATAAATCTTTCCAGTGAAACCTGAATGCTATAAAGGGTGGGAAGGAAAGATGGCAAATTTAAAATAATTCACTATGAGATAAAATTATGTGTTAACTTACAATAAAAATGTTTGCTTAACTAATCAAATCTCAGATTTCCCTTTGAAAAATTGGTCAAAAGAAAAACTCAGATAAATGGTTAAACCAACATTTTACAAGTTCGTACATGTGTACTGTAGGCCTTTTAATCGGTATTTTACCCAAAAAGTCACTCAAGCTTCCTTGACCATGTTCTACTTCAAAACTAAGGGGTGTTCCATGGAGGTGGTCCATGGACCAGTGGTCCAAGTTTTTTATATGTCCTTGCATCTCTGAACTGGAGGGAAAAGGGCTAAAGTGACGATTTGGCCTAGAAATCCAAATTGAACCAATTGAACTCTACTTTAATTTGGCATTCAGGCTGTTCATCTTGTAACCGAAAATAAGTCCATGTTTATTTCTTGAGCTGAGAACTTTTATATTAGCCTATTACTTTTGCTTAATAAAACTAAAGCAGATAAAACAACAATGAGAGCTGATGCTTAGTTGATTTCTTTTGTTTTAATTCAAATAGAGAACAAAAGAAATCATTCATGCTTCGCTTAAGTGAGTTCGGTTTTTTGAGAAAAAAGTAATAATTCTTTGAATTTCAGCTCTCAGGTCAATATTTAAACACACAACTGTGTTTCTCACATAAACCAACCTGCATGTCATTGTTGAACTAAATTCATAATGCAGGCCTTCTGATAGGGTGCGAAAAATATTGGGCAATTATGCGGAATTTCCAGGAGGTCACATTTTGCGGCAGAAAAGGTTTATTATGCGGCAAATTATGCAATTTCTCTGGAGAAGATTTCTCATAGAGCATGTACTGTCATGAGATTCACAACAACATTGAAGATTTCAGAGGCTCTGCATGATGTTTCCAATGCTAAATAGCCTTAAATTAGAATTTTATGTTTGTTACTTTGGCCAGCTTATATATTTTTATCAATTAAAAGATTTCTCATGGATTATGCGATTGGATGAGATTCAAGATCAATTGTGCGAATTCACACCATCGGATAATATCAGAAGCTAGAAGCTAGAAGCAGTTGAAAAGAACTATTTCATGTATTCATATTCATTTCTCCATCTACGGGATAAATACGAACTCACAATTGACCAGTTCCCAGTTGGCTTGACAGCTCAGTTGGCTAGAGCGCTGCACCGGTATCGCAGAGGTCATGGGTTCGATTCCCGTACAAGCCTGAATTTTTTTCAGGTTTCTTCTTTTCAACTGCTTAAGTTGAAACAGCTTCACTGCGATGATCTTCATATAATTCTATCTTTATCCGCAGTTCAAATATAAGATTATTTCATATATATTCATATTAATATCAGAAGCCTTGCATAATGTTCACACAATTCAGACTTCAAGGTGAAATCGTCTATTACACCTTTCTCTGCTGAGCCCTTCAATTATCATCTGGTAGAAGACTTTTGTACAAATAATCCTTAAATGCAAGACTTACCTCAGTTATAAATGGCAGAGCTAGCATAAAATGGTAGTTAGATATCAGAATGATATCAATGTTAGAAAAATCTAGA
>Ga0126336_10000907_pt1 | contig 14031 bp, 6 predicted proteins | sample SidCmetagenome_FD_92530 | JGI IMG/M metagenome (GOLD analysis project Ga0126336, IMG submission 92530) | Coral microbial communities from El Islote,Puerto Morelos, Mexico - Siderastrea C C metagenome | ecosystem: Host-associated > Invertebrates > Cnidaria > Coral | place: El Islote,Puerto...
TATTGCGACGTCATAACACGTCATAATTTGCACGTCATAAAAACAATCTGTTAAGCTAACAAAGTGCTAATAACGTGCCAAGTTTCATCTCAAGAGCGTTAATACTTTTTCGAGTATCTTTAGCGGGGGGGGGGGAATTTGTGACCACCCTCAGGTTCAGGAACTCAAAAAAAGTCCAGGCAAAATAGGGTTACAAATGTTTCTCTCTCCTTCTTAGCGAAAAAGAAGGAAGTGTTAAAAAGTAAGGCAAATTCTAAACTTTACCCACATGAGAAGTAAATCAATCACAAGCTTCGTTTTGTGACTGCAAACGCGACCATCATATTTTCCCACAGAGACATAATGTTTTATACTTTTTCGTGGTCTTGAACGTGTAACGCACTATGCGTGCAAAATTTGCGGTGCACATTGTCACGCAATGAGCTTTTATCCGGACCCCCTCCCTCCCATTCCCTTGTATCCGTGACATCACATCTGTAGCAAATAAAAAGCCTGAATTTAAACTGTGCTTTTTTCTGACATAAAGGACACAAGGAAGTGACGAAAGCACGACAGAAGTGTTGGGTGCGTGCCTTATAACAGAACAAAGCACGGAGCATAGGTTTACATCTGTATAGAAATTGGCTTCATAGCTTTCAAGCGCGCACAGAATGGTGTCACCAGTCACAATCGTGACTGAATTATAGGACAGCGTTTTGTTTGCAGATTGTTTCTTAATAAGGGAGGGTTCATAATTTATGTAGAGGAGGCGCTGTGGCGATTTTTAGGGAAGGCCAAGATTTTTCCTGTTAGGTTTTAGGGGGGACTGTCGAAAATTTCTCCCGATGTGAAAGAAGGTATAGAGGGGGGGCTTAAAAAGCTTCCATAAAGCATACTTCCACCATCAGTTTAATCATATTTAGCAGAAGGATCTGTAAATAAAGTTCTAGTATAGCTGGAGCGTTATAAATAACTGTCGATGTCAATGAATAATAAACTCACAGTGATGCTTGCTTTCTCAGAACATTTCATTTACAATTCCGTGTTCCTCTATTCAACGCAGAGGTCTCTTTGCGCCACTAAGAGGCGGTGACGGGGAAAGAGAAGGAAGGATACTGCACCTTTCACTCTTCCCATCGTCCCCTGCGAGCTTATTATTATTTCTTTTTTATTTAAATTTCGTTAATGGGATACCAGCGGGAGCCTATGCAGAGGAGGGTGTCTGTGTTCTGAAGTTTATATCCCAATTATTGGAGGCGTTGGAGAAGCTCGGAGATGATTTGTTGGATGATAATGCATGGCAAGTTATAATGCAGTGGTTTGATGAAGATGAGAATAAATAAATTCTTACCTTTATCAAACCCCAGCAGTTCTATCAAACCACTAACTGCTTTATAACTGGCTGTAAAGCATGTGTAGGCCACATTAAAAATGACCACAATTGACTCCATCGCAAGATAATATTTTAAACCTTCTTTGTACAATCTTAAGGTACTTTAAAAAGCTAAATTCTATTTGTGCGATGTTAGCACAATGTGTGTCTGTGTGTATCAACACATTCTGTGTGTATTTTTCACGTGAATTATTACTGTAATGATGCCTCAACAAACCAAATGGCCATTTTTAGCTGGTTTAGAAGTCTACAGTGAATGTAAGTTGTATTGTTTTTTTTTGTGCTTATCATTTTGAAAAAATGTCATAATGCGGTTAATTTTGAGACTAAAAATGTCCTGTTTAAATCAATAGGGTTTTTGAGTGGTAGTGGTGGACGATTTGAGGGGGGGTCCTGGTATTTTTCTCACGCTTGTGGGTATGCAATGAGGGGGGCCTAGGGAAAAAAATACCAAATAATAGGGGGGGGGCTTCCAACAAATGCAAGGGAAAAAATCTAAAATCACCATAGCCCCCCTCTACATAAATTATGAATCCTCCCTAATGTCTGAATTCCTTCAATAAAATGACACACCAGTTGAATTCTTCGTATTAATTTTGTGCTAGAGCTGTAATTATAATCGTCAAATTTCTCTTCTGGTTTGCGAAAGAGAGTGAGATCTGTGAGTTCTAAAAACTGGACGCATACAAAAATGGCGTCAGTTCAGCGTGCTTTATACTCTTATAAGGTACTTTTAATTTCAAACAAGACATGCGTTAGCTATGTCAGAATTAATTATAAAAGAATAAATGTCGTATTCACATTCATAGCAATATCGCATTCTTATTCATAGAAAGGACACCAATGTTATTATAATTATTTTTCATTAAATAAATGAATTTAATTTAAGTAAATGATGTTCGTACCTCAGATAGATAAAAGCTTTGTAATTATGCGGAAGCATTCTTAAAACGTTCGAAAATCTCCGGGTCATCCTCAAAAATTTTCGGAAGACTTCGGAAATCCTTGTTTATCTTGGGAGGACTTCAGGTTTAGCCTATTTGTGAACTGTCTGACCAATGACTATTATTTTTGGTGTTCCGGTGGTTTCCAGGGTGTTCCGGGGGAGTTCCAAGGTGTTCCTGATCTTACAGACACCCCTTAAAGTGACAGTCGTCAGGACACCCGTCCCTCTTTGCCCATTCTATAACTGAGAGAGATGTAATGACGGCTAATAACTTTTGCAGACACTCTAGTTCTTCCAAACTGACTATAAGTGAAAGATGTGACGGCATTATGATTATGGTCACATCAAGCTAGACCTTCATATGTACACGTGCATTCTCTTTTTCCAAATTATTTTTCTCACTGTTTCTGTTTTAGGAGACTGTGATTTTCAGACAGACTTCTGCACATGGAGCAACATGGTCAGTGATTGGATCAGGAACTCAGGTGGCACACCGAGTGGGTTGACAGTTCCAGACAGTGATAGATTGGGAAACACATCAGGTACATTTAGAGAGTTTGAAGGAAATTGAGCCCAGCTAGAGACAGAAAACATTATACTTATCGACCGAACATAATTGTGTTTACTTTGCTAATTCCTGACATTAAATTGCCTATGAAGTGAAAACCAAACGAAGCTTATTCGAAAGACCTTTCAAAGAGAGGGATGATGATGTTTACTGTTCCACCATACCTTGTTTCCTTTCAGAGATATTAACTTTTAGTATTATGCAGATAGAAGACTTGTGACGTCATATTGTGGACACATCATGGCGTCAATACACAAAATGAAAAATATCTGAACGTCAGATAACTGCGCATACGGTGATTTTGCCATGGCAACACATTCACTAAACTTGTGTTATGCAGCTTGCAATTAATGCCTACATTGACCCAGGTCTCCTGATCCACCCACGAGAGGTAATTGTATTTGAAAAAGAGGAATTAACTTTCAAAGTTCATTCCTCTATGAGGGAATGGGGTTGAGAATGTTGCCATGACAACGTCACTGTATGCATAGTCATATGTCTTTTCTAAATTTCAATGAGCACAGCATGCAAAGTTTCAGTTACTGTAAACTAATATTCCCCCAAGATATTCTCCATTTTGCGATTTGTCTCCATAGTGTCTTCACCATACGACGTCACACATATCGTAACTTGCATAAGTAAAAAAATTGAATGAAAAGATATATGATCGAAAGAAAAGCACTATCATCCCATGTTTTCAAGAGGCTTACAAGTAAGCTTGACTTGTTAACTTGTAAAGACGCGCAAGTTAAAGGCTCATTTTGTGCCCCTAGCTGCCGGGAGCGATAAGAGGCGGCTGTATTCTTTGGCTAATTTTTTTAAGTAAAGGCAAAATTATATCATTTGTACTGGCGTGGGGGTGCTCAGCTAACTCGCACTGCAAGAGGCACCGCCAGCACTCGGGATCTTTATGCTTGAGTAACGACTGGAACAGTCACTGTTGTGGTTATATTCCCCACATTGGTCTATATCTTAGTCTTCCAATAGTTCTCTTTTTATCAGCTAATTTACGGAAATTTCCTAAGCTAATTACATCAAAGTTAAACTTGGCAAGACAGCAAACTGCATGTACGAATTCACAAAGACAGAACCAATAAGGAACGCTGGATTGTAGCTTAGCAATGTGTAGTAATAATTTAGGACTTGTTAGCAAGCTTCATTGGCTAACAGAAGGAATAGTTTAAAATTAGGTAGGAGTAGAGGCAGATTTGGGAGCTGTGAAAAGTGCAGCTTAGGCAAAATAGAGGCTCTGCAAGGGGGTCTCCCGTGTCGTTTGCAGTTGTCTGAATTTTAAAATGTTCCGAGTCGGTATTTTATCAATACTCTGTCGGAAATTAAAAGAAAATAATTTGTCTTTTTCGGAGTTTAACTTTAGCGGACTTACTTTTTTCCAGTTAACCAACATGCATAGAGGGCGATTGTACACGTATTTCATTCGGTGTGTTCACGTCACTTCGAATGAGCCTTTCGATGACTTCGATGTTTTTTGCTGGAGCTTTTAGCTGTTGGGGGTAGTGTTGTGAGTCTTGTGACTGTTCTTTGTCTGTTCTCTTGTGGGATGTCTTACTATTATGTTGGTAATGGTCTTTGTGTTTTCCCGTCTTTCCATAAAGAATTGACCTCAGTGAATCGTCAAGCAATAATAAACCGGTCAATAGTGCAGGCCCGTAGGCAGGTTTTTGTGTGTGTGTGTGAGTGCTGATAGTAGGGGGGTCCGGGGAGTGCTCTCTCGGGAAATTTTGAAAAATTGTCTTGTCTGAGACTGCATTTCATGTGTTTTGAAGGCTTTTCCATAGAAAATTGAACAGTCAAGATCAAACGTAAAAATTAAACATCAATGCTTACGAAAAATTTCTGGTTCCAAATGGATTTCGGGCTAATAATCTTTCAGTAGTGTGCCAAGCTCAAGCCCCCTTAAATGTTTCTGGGCAAACAAATCTACCACTTCGTCCAGATTAATGTCTGTCCCTGTCTCGTAATGAATGTGCATTAAGGCCAGCGAAGGCAGCTTCCCTTAAGCTATGCATGCTTATTGTATATGTGCAGCTGTCTTAGGGCACTTGCGCTCCTTTCACATTCGCAGCTGGTGGCTGGAATTGTGCAGCAAATCTTCACAAGGACGTAAAGATTCTTCCGGCAGTTTAATTTAATACTAAGATCACATAGTGGACAGAAAATGGAAACGGTTCATTTAATTGACTTTCCTTCATAATTCAAACTACACATTAAGCGAATCAGGACACAAGTACTACAATTAGCTTTTTTAATTACTTGCTTTCGTTTAAATTGCCGGTCTTCAATAAAAGGATATTCGCGGCCCGTGGCCCCCTTCCTCCCTACGGGCCTGTTAAGTGGGGTGAGCGAAGCGTGCCAGCGTTATTAAATCAGATAGCCTCATACTTAGTTGATAATCGCTTTTGATTAATCACTTTTGACAATCGCTTTGACAATCGCAATGTTACGTTCTTTGAAGACCTTTGAAGTCTTTGAAGCACAAAGAAAATTGACCACAATTACTGGTGGCTTATTTTAGGTCTTCAACTGGTGTCAAAATACCGCCGTTCTTTGTCGCTAATTCTCCGCCTTGACGTCACTGTCGTCATTTTGCCGAGAAAGGATGTTTTTGTTGCGATTTCATTTTATGTGCTGTCGCTACTTTTTGGGCCATGTCGGTTGTCGGAATTTACCCTGGCAGGGCTTCAATAATAGCTGGGTTTAGCGCATATGTTACAGCATTATTAGGCGTTAGTGTTGAAGGCCACTCAAACGCAGGTGAGAGCAGGTAAACTAAGAAGGAAAATAAGAGTATCACCTATCCTTATTGGTTCTGTCGTGAACGAAATTAAACTAAAATATAATCAAGGCAATATTTGCATCATAACACATTTGGCTAACAGGTAGCAGTAGTTTTATTGGGACATGCAGCTGATAAACCATAGACCCAGGAAAATGGAGGCTTGTGGTGCCAAAATGCTTCTAAAAACAGAGAATTGCCTGAAACGGCTAAAGCTCTAGCTCAAAATAAGAACACTCGCGTCAAGTAACTGGAAACTAATTTTCCACAGATCTTTGACGATCTATCTACACACACACGCCCACTCAAAGTTCCCGTAAGTGCCTCTCCCTGGAATAGACGTCAGCGATACATGCACAAGCAACTTGACACCTAATTTCGCAACACGGCAGTCTATACGGAAAGCGTATAATCATAACATGTAACGCAATGCTACGTTCGTTACATACCAGCCTGGGCAATCGAAAAAAATCGATATCGGAAAACTGTTCGTTAAAACGGTAATTATCGATAACAATTACGTAAACGTTATCGATTTTAAGAAAAGATGGAATATTCCGATACAATAAACTAATTTTATTGTTTATTATCAAACATTAGCGATTATCGATTTTTATCGATTGCCCAGGCCGTGGTGACATACACATATAATTCTGCTTATTAGCGTGACAATATCTATGGCTAGTGACAGTCCTAATGTCAAAGATTACTATGGTCGCCCGGCATTTTCATAGTAATATTATGCAAGAAATTACACGAATGAGAACAAAAATCGAGCGATTTTATTGAAACATTAAAAAAAATAAAAAGAAACAATCATAATTTGAAAAAATAACTTGATAAATGGATGCAAAAAATAAAATGAAAAAAAAAACATGTGAAATCTAAGCTGAGCAAAACTCGACGTGAAAATTTCTGAACATGAACTAATGTCAAAGTAAAAATCAAAACCATTTGTACTTGTCGACGATATGGCCCAGTGTTTTCATAAGTAAAACCAAGTTATCATCAAAACGATTTTCGCATGTTAATGATCTGGCCCAGTGCTCGCATTACAAAAAAGTGAAAAGCGAAATGATTCTCAGGTGTCAAGGATATGTGGCCCAGTGTTTATATGAGTGTTCTCATTACAAAAACAAAGTGAAAAGCAAAACGATGGTCAGATGTTAAGGATATGGCTCAGTGTTGTCATAAGAAAAAAAAAGTGAAATACAAAATGATCTCCACATGCTAATGACAGTACCTAGCCCGGCGTTACTTGTTACAAAAACAAACTGTCTAGCAAAAAGCAGAACGATAGCCACATGTTAGCGATATCGATCTAGCCCAGTGTTCTCATAACAAAAACAAAGTAAAAAGCAAAACGATTTTCAAACTTTAACAATGTGGCCCACTGTTCTTATAGGACCGCTTTCTGTTGTGACACATAAAAATGTTTTAAAACCTCACAGTTTTATAGGTTACATTAGACAAACCTATCCTGTGTTTTGGAAGAAAAAAGGCCACCATTAAGCAACTTGTATCCTACTTAATTTGACCCACAACAGCCCGTTGTGTTGTCATAGCCCGAACTATATGCCAACAAAGAATTTATACATACCTCTGCGAGAGGGGGCTGACAACGGAACCTTGAAACAAAACTAGGAGCATTTCTCGCGCTTTGCTATTGCGGAGTTTTGCTGAGTATTGAGTTCGAAAATAGTTTTGATTATAACCTGATTTTTCTTATGAGAACACTTCGCCATGTCGTCAACATGTGTGAATGGTTTTACTTTTTACTTTGACATTGGTTCAAGTTCAGAATTTTTCACGTCGAGTTTTGCTACTTAGATTTCACATGTCGTTTTTTTCATTTTATTTTTTTTGCGTTCATTTATCGTGTTCTTTTTATTTTATTTTATTTTCCTTTTTGTTTTTGTCTTTTGTTTTTGTTTGTTTGTTTTAAATTTCTCTGAAAATAAATCAGTCTTAAATTATTCACTTTGATTTTTTTAAAATGTTTCAATGAAATTACTCGATTATTGTTCTCATTTGTGTAATTTCTTGCATAATATTGCCATGAGAATGCTGGGCCACCATAGATGACTCATGTTTTCAACTCCTAATGGTTAAAATATAGTAATACGAAAATGGTGTTACAATTAGCTACCAATAACGAAGCAATTTTTCAGCTGGTAAAAATTTGCCAGTAGGCAGCTATAGCTTTAATTTCTTGCATTCACTGGAATTTCCATGGTTGTCAAGTGTTTGACTTTTTCTCATTTTTGCCATTGTTCAATGTGGCTGGTCTCACTGTTTCAGAAAACGCAGATGTGGCTTATGGTCGTGTTTTCATTTGGCACATGGTTGTGCGTAATCTTTTGGGGTTTTTTAAAAAATCAAACTTGGTTATTTCTACATGGGGAAAGAGACGTTCATAGTAGATACATTATGTGTGTTGTTACTTTTCTCAAGGATACTACATCTTTATTACAACGCCATATATAGTAGGTGACAAAGCCAGACTGATTAGCCAGCAGTTCAATGTGACACGCTCCAGCAGCTGCTTTACTTTCTGGTATCACATGTATGGTCAAAGCATTGGCTCACTGAATCTCTACCAGTTAGTTGGACAGACAGAAACGCTTATATGGACACAGTCGGGAAACAATGGAAATTCATGGCTGAGCGGGCAAGTGCCAGTGGGAAATGTAATTGGATACAAGGTATTTGAGAATGGTTTTTTTGCAATGGCCTTACTTGAGCTTGCATTTTTTTTTATCTGTAGATGGCCTCTTTTTGAAGACGTTAATTGAATAGGGAATACGGCGATTAGTGTGGGAGGGGGATAATGGGGGGAAGGGGTTGAACTTCTTGCTTCTTATATCATTTTTGCCCAGTTACCCCCACCTTGGTATCGATCTCCCACCTCTTTACAAATTTTTAATTGCAAATTATTATGTAATGTTGACATTTTTTCTTATTTCGCCCCATTCCCACCGGTCTGGGAATCCTGCTTCCTCAGTCCTTTCTTTTCCTCCCCCATACACTAACTCCCTCTCTCCTGGTTCTTTCTCCCCCCTTCCCGCCTCCACTAAATAAGGAAAAATCACCTTAACCTTGTTTAGCCTGGGGGGGGGGGGGCACATTGTGCCCGCACTGACTTTAACGAATTATAACTTTTAACCAGCTAGACGAATAATCATCAAATCTCGTGAATTTTCCTAAAATTTATCAGAGGAAATTTCCTATGTCAATGACATGTCTATGATGATCGACATTTCCATAGCAACCGTCTACTCAAGAGTGTATTTTGACTATTTACTGTTTTTTCAGCTTTTTTCAGTTGCTTCCCTTTCGTTTGTAAGAAGAAGATAATCCTTTACTTTTGTGTGCTCGTTTTGATTAAGTATGTTTCTTAGAACAAATTGATATATTTTTCGATGGCGTCATTGTCAGCTGCATGATTGCAGGCTCCGGATTCAAGATGGCGGCCTCAAAATTCAAAAGGGCTGGTTTGTGACGTCATTGTGACGCCATGACACGTTATAATTGACACTTCATAAGCCCAATCTGTTAAGATAATGACGTGCTAAAAACGTACCAAATTTCATCACAAGAGCGTTAATCAGAAACTCAAAATAAACCCAGGCAAAATAGGGTTAAAACTTTTACAGTGGTATGGAGGGACATACATCTAGGCTGCTCACGGGCTAAAAAAGGTGATTATAGGAACTTGATTATTGTCCACTGTCCATGCTCTTTTAGCTATACTTTTGTTTCCTTTACAGATTATCGTGGAGGGAGTCATGGGAAATAGTTATTACACAGGCCACATAGCAATTGATGACTTTAAGATCATTAGCGGTTTCAATTGTCAAACAACACCGGCACTTGTTGTCCGTAAGTTCCTTGGTATTCAAAACAAAGAATGTTCGAATTAAAAAAAAAACTTTTAGGTTTTCTTTAATACAGCAAACAAGTTCAACGTTTAAGAGATACAACCGCTATGTGAAGACCAGCCTTTTCAGAGAAACGCGAATATTTCCATTAAACAACGATAGATTTTTCTAATTACGCTCAGTAAGTTCTAAGACTTCAAGGCTTGCTGTGAGCAAGTGTTTTCAAAATCGGCTGGGAAGAAATTTCTGCACAGCCGATAATTAAATTTTGGCTTCTAAACATTATGTTTGTATGATTGCCTCAGCTGTTGCAAGAACACTAACATAATACTGGGATAGCAAAGTCAACTGATGGCGCTAAGTTACGCCGTGGTATCAAGCTGTCAAAAAATGTGTGCGATTCTAGCATTACGTTAGTGTTCTTGCAAACATAATATTTTGAAGCAAAAAGTCAACAATTAACCGTATAGAAATTTCTACCCTGCCGATTTTGTAGAAACTTGCTCACAGTAAACCTTGAAGTCTTAGAACTTGTTGAGCGTAATTTGAAAACAATTTCGTTGTTTAATGGAAGTATTTACGTTTCTCTGAAAAGGCTGGTCTTCAATAAGAGCTTGTGTTTCTTAGTCGTTGAACGTGTGTGCCCTAGAAGAAAACGTTTGGTAAAATTCGAACATTCTTTGTTAAGAATACCAAAAATCACTGAAATAGGTGAACGCTTACTTGCCGTAAATTCGAGTTATAAAATGGAGCCTACGCGCTAACAAATAACAGCGAGCCACCTTAAATACACAAAAATATAAGGACCTGTTAAGCGTGGCATAGACAAATAGGTTCCTATCTGAAAGAATTAACTGAATTATGAAATGTGGTACTATATACAAATTAACAATTAACACTGCTGGATCAGTGTTGTTAAAGCATGTAGTCCTGATAAGCATAGTTTTGATTAATAATATTGCAGTTAAAGGGCCACACCCATGCTTGCAGTTGATTCTTTTGGTCGACAACAATCAAATCTCCCTTTAAGAAATTAAGAACCTATTTAAGAACCTAATTAGCCTGAATTTTCAATTACTACCCCCAGATATAAGAACCTGTTTAGCCTGACTTCGAAAAATCTAGTTTTTATATGGGTTCCTATCTGGTTCTTACTGTAGTATACTAAGTGCACATTGCTACATGCACGCTCCTCTCAACTCATGTGCTGGTCACATGAGCGCTGATGGAAAGTAACTGTTTCGAAAACAGCTTTACCGTTACTCAGCAATACTCTAGGAATGCAAGACAAAATCCTGCTAAAAACCCAGTCGGACCATAATCGGCACATACAGAAATCTTCGAGCTAGGTGGCCCAAACTGACACTCGAACAAAACAACTGTGTACAAATAGCAAATTAAATCTAAAACGAAATCTCAGTTGTCAACTATTCCTGAATGATATAATTCGAGGTTATAATAAGAGGTGAAAGAAAGAAATGTATTAGATAATAACTTGAGGAGCGGACAACCACGGGCAGTCCTGGTTGTATGCAAATCGAAGACTGACAGAGAGCAAAGGTCAGTTCTTAAAAACAAATTTTCATGCCAAATGTTCCTGACGTTTCTGTATATGTTAAAACTAATAGAGAAATCATGTTTCTGTCGGCTTGAAAATTTGGATATAACTTATATAAATCATGGACACAACCTCGTAAACTTAATCGCACTATGGGGGGAGAAAACAGGTTTAAAAACTTACAGACACGCTTGGTTGAACAAACCAGTTTACGCAAATTGGAGACTAACTCTTCAAGATCACACTTACTTTTACTTCACGTGGTACAGAAGTGTTTTCTTTCGCTTTCAACCAAAAAACTATTTAAAACACACCTGCTCCAGACGATAAAAACTACTGTTTCTAACACTGAAGAGCCTTCCCACAACTTTGGAACAATACTCATAACTTTTTATTTTAAATAAGCGTATCTTCTATTTACAATAGCACCTTTGATTTTCATATTCCCTCGACTGTGTCGAGTCCTCACACACCTTTAAATTTCGTTCTCTTGTTCTTTAAAAATATACTATCTTGATCTAATTTTACCCCAATCCCCCTACAAATGTAGTTCACCTTCAAAACTCTCTCCATTCAGTTTCAGTTCACAATCTTGCATCTTTCCGCAATGAACAAACATCATCAACCTAACATCAATACAAAAACCACAAACGTACGAAATTGTTGCAAATATCGAGTTCAGAAACAAATCCACAGACGGTGTTGCTTATCTGACATCTACCACACTTCGTAAGCCCAAAAATATCCACTTAGTTTTTCGTAGTATTGCCCTCTAAAATGCTATCACTTTTAAACAATGGAATATCACTTGTACTGAACTTTGCTCGTACCTTGCTCGTACTGTGCTCGTATCTGAGACAGCATAAATAGCCCGACCAAAACATACGCTCAAATATCAATTTGTTGGGCCTATTGCCGACGGCGTGTGCGCTGTAAGCAGATGAGCGTTGTAAACAATAGTTTGTGTAGGACGCTGGAATGTTTGTCAACGTGCACCCTACGTGCTCACCCCTGCAATATCTACAAGCCTATCACGTGGACAACAAGTCACGACGCATTCCTCAAAAATTGACATAGGTGTTTCTTCCATTAAAAGAAAAAAGCTGCGATGGTCAAAATAAGCCAAAAATGTTGCTCAGCTTAATGATAACCATGGACATTTATATCAACAATATGAGGTACTGCTTCACCGAGCCCCCAATAGGATATTTCCGAGTAGTCTTGTGCCTCTTTTTCAAAGCGAGGCTAAGTGCAAAACCTTTCATATAAAAATGAGTTTTATCTGCATGTGAATGAAAACTCATTTTCATATGAAAGGCCATGCACCAAACCTCGCTTTGAAAAAGAGGTACAAGACAACTCTGAAATGGCCTATTACTTCACGCTCCGCTGGGACCAACGTTCACCATCTTCACAATTAAATTATCTTAAAACTATCTTTAAGCACGTCGCTTTAAATTTGAAATTACCGAACGAATCTGTTTTAAAAACCTTGCTTTTCTCACTGCATGCAAAACGAGCGTGATACGGAAACATGGCGCATTCCACCAATGCCGGGTTCTTGGCAAAGGGGATCGGCGTCATCCTGTGCGGCCTTTCGGCCATAAATTCGTGCAGCGGAGTGTGAAATCTTGCAGTTTGACGGTATTGCCAACAGGAAGCGGCACCAGTGCCACGTTTTTCAGTTCATCCGTTTATCAGTCATGGCTGACCAAGCTTTGCCGCCTCTCCCAATGACAGTGAGACAGCAGATAACCCAGTTATGGAAGAAGCTGTGCCACTTGCTCTGCTCTCCGACCTTCGGCTGTTAAGGAGCTCCGCTAATATTCAAGAGAAAAAAGTATAAAAACACATTTGCGCTGAGTGTGTAGTCTTTTTGGTAGTAAACTAGTCCCCTGATATCTAGCCGCAACCGACCTAACAGGCACCTCCAATTTATGAATCCACGTTGTCAAAAGTATTGGGGAGAGGAGGGGTTGGAGCAAAAGGCGGTGGGTCATTCGTTTCTTGAGCCTTTCCTTATCTCTATATACTTTTATTAAAAAAAAATTAACATAGGATGGTGATGGTGATGGTGAAAGTGGAGGGCCTGAATATCTTAGGGAAATAATACGAATCATTAAAATGGATATGACGAAATAAAATTTTTATTCCAGACAGTTAATGCCATTACAAGTTAATGGTCTAATTCTAAATATCGGTGAAAGTTCACAATTTATGTTTGTGTAGCTATTCTCTAGCTAATTAAATCTACTGGAGTCGTTTTCAATTGAGTGTGGAAAGTATTTTGCAATCGCTTTGGTTTTGCTTTACTTCGTTCTCTGGTTGGCTTAAAAACTCGCGCCATTTTCTCAACCAATATTAAACCAAAACCATTCGTTTCTTTGTCGCACCCGTGTTTCCTCGCTTGGAGGCTGTTATGTGTATTTGCTTCAAATATTGTGATTGGTTCAATGGGTTATTTATGATTCTCGTGATTGGCGGGGGTTGTTGCTTTGCTTTTGGTCTTACGACACTCAACAGGCATCAAGAGTACAGAGCATTTAACTATTTGTGAAGTATCTCACAATGAGCGCGTGTTCTTGTGTTTAGAGTATCCATGTATCAGTATTTAACTCTAACCAAACAGAGGCATTTAAAAAAAATCTGTTTGTTGCCTGTAAAGATGACCCTCAAACTAATTTTTTTTCCTATAGAACCCAAACTAACGGTGTTGAAGCTATCTCCTGTCGTGCGGTCGTTTAAAGGTTATGAAGCCACATGGTCAATCACTGGACCTCCTCCCATATATACAGCGCTCATACACAACTCCACAGTATTGTTTAATACAACAACGACTACTGGAATATTCAAGTTAGAAAATGATGGAAACTACACTTTCGTGGCAACCAACAGGTTTGCAACTGACGTCA
>Ga0126336_10000908_pt1 | contig 14009 bp, 10 predicted proteins | sample SidCmetagenome_FD_92530 | JGI IMG/M metagenome (GOLD analysis project Ga0126336, IMG submission 92530) | Coral microbial communities from El Islote,Puerto Morelos, Mexico - Siderastrea C C metagenome | ecosystem: Host-associated > Invertebrates > Cnidaria > Coral | place: El Islote,Puerto...
CATTGCTTGCATTTCACGGCAAAACACGCATCGAAACTTCACTGTTTTGGCAAGGTCGTGGGCTTGAAGGATCCAGAACCTTTTTCTTGTCTTCGGTACTGTTGCTGCTACTGCTGTGAGCCCACACTGGTGAATATGGCGTGTTATGAGAAGAGTTATCCGTAACACGGGATGTCGTGTCTCGTAGGAGACTAAGGCCTTGTCAGCTCGACCACCTACTCAGACGATGCCATCAGAATCTGTGTAGGGACTGAGCTTCTTTAATTCTCCTTTTCTGAGGCAGTCGCTCAGGCTTTTCTGACTTTCTTTGATCCAGTGATTTTCTGCATGCTGTAACTCTTGGGGCGATAGGGGACCGTCTCTAGGCTTCATTACACTTTTCTCCTGTGTCCTGTTGTGGCATCTAGCACAAAGATTCCAAACTACAGTATTGTGCAAAAGTAATGCAAGTCAATTTCGACGAATTTCCTGGCTTTTCCCAGCTTTTCGACGAAATTTCGCTCACAGCGAAATTGCGTCGATAAATCGCCGAAATTTCGTGACACCTATTGTTTCATTCTGCGCGAAAGTTCGTGTGATAATTCGCGATGCTCGAACTTTTGAAACGAACTTTGGAGCGATAATTCGTGCCGCTTGAAATTTTGCGGCGATTTTTTCGAGTGAATTTTGGTTTTGTCTGTCAATTCTCCAGCATTTCTGGGCAATGTTTTGCTGAATTTGAAATTCGACTCGACATAAATCATCTCTGTGGTGCGGTTGTGCGCGTGAAAAGCAGCTGTGATCCGTCTGCGTATGCAGTCTCTCGATCAACTGAACCAATTAGGTAATACGGTAATTATTTATTGTTGTGTCAAACTTACCTGGTTATTCTCCAATGAAAGCTCTACTGTTTGCTATACTTGAATCCAAAAGCGTTGTAGCTCTAATATGTTCCATAATTAAAACTAGTGATACTTGTCAACGCATGAGCGACTGATATTTATTTAGTAAACATTAGCCGTGCATCAGTCGCCTTTTGTTTTGCAAGCGTCACGCAAGTCATAACTCCGGTTTTAAAAGCTCTATAAAGATGATTGAAACAGGAAAACACTCCACATTTAGAGGCACAATTTGTAACAAGGATTACACATTCGTGAGTAAGTTTGTTTGTTTACGCATCTTGACTTAGTAGCCAGGCATCTGATGAGAAGAGAGAAAACTGGTGACAACATGAATCATTTTCGTCACTCATGCTTTCTTTGGCTTTTCGTGGCTAACTCGTACAAGGATATTTGGAAGCCATCCATCGCTGACAAACTTGCCTGTGAAAGGGATTTTGATAATTGTTTTGACAAATTTGCTGTCAAAGTTGTCAACAATGGAAAACAGTGGGCCATTTACCACACATGTTATTGAAGATAGCGGGGTATTTTCTCACTGAGAGGCCGTCGGCAACGCTGTAAACAGCTTTGTGGTGGAATGGAGATTTCTTGTCTAGTGACCTTCAGCTGTTCTAGAAAGTCAACTTTAAATCGCCCTGACAATTGAAATAACTGCTTATTCATGGGTTTTTAACAAAAGTTGGTTTCATAGTGTTAACATAGTAGTAATGGCGGAAAGTGTTTCAAACTTGTTCATTCAACTTGTCAAGTAGCCCGACTGTCCACGAACCAAGTGCTGGTCATGTGATTGAATTAACCTCTCTAGGGCGGTTAAGAAAAGCATTTCGGCACGTTTCATTTTCAGCTACAAAATAAACTACTAAATGCCTGGACTTCAGTCTTGGTTTGTAAACACTGAGCTATGCCCATTATGTTTCTCTGGTTACTATTGCTTCAGCTCAAATCAGAATGTTGTTATTTTTAGTTTCGTGCACAACAGTGGTTTAAAAAATGTTAAGGATTACATTATGTTGCGATGAAAACAAAGGTTTTTATCTTTAATAAATTATTCTTGTTGAAAATCTTACTGTCTGTTGCCACTATTGATATGCTACTACCATGCAATAATAATAATCCGACCAATGTTCATTCAGTTTTAAGATATTTCATTTTCTTTATCTATCTAATGCATTTTGTTACGTGTTTAACAGCCAAAGATTCAGGCATTTTAGAAAAACATTAATTTACTAAAATTCTGATTGATTGGAAACCGTGTTTTTTTTTACACCAAATTGGATACACTACTATGCTTTTATCGTGCAAAGTGTGAAGAAGACAGGAAAAATCCTCGCGAAGTTATTAGTAAATAACATAACATATCAACAGTTTTTTGACCTGAGTTTACACTTAGCTAAACAGCTATTTTACAGGAAAGCTCACAAATCAAATAAATAGACAGAAAAAATCCTGTGTATGAAAATGGTGGGCTGTCCTTGCTACTCATCTCTCATTATCATTGTTATTAATTATCAGTGGGTTTCAAGGTTTGTGTTCAGTGCTTTCACAGATTCCAACAAAAGTGCAGACAAAAAGGTGTTAAGAAGAGGTTTTTGAGATCGCTCTAGGACAGAAAAAGTGAAACAGTTTAGTAGGCAAGCTGAACACAGCACGATGGCCAGTGACAACATTTCGGAGTTAAGGCATGAAATTATCTCCCGATATAGAGAAATTGTTACCTGTGTTGGTACGGCCAATGACATAGACTTAGTGGAGGAACTTGAAGAAGTACAGAAGCACTTGATTACCCATGATTCACTGACAAGAAAACCCGAAGAATAGTTTCATCTGTTGAGTAGTCCAAAATCAATTTGAGAGCAAAAGAACGAAAGAACAAATCTTGTTTGCAGTGGCACTCTTGGTAGACCAGCTTATGATATCAGTAAGGAACAACTCAAGATGCTTCTTAAAACCAGATTTAGTGTCCGTTGTATCGCAGAACTTTTGCACGTTAGTTGTAGGATGGTAGGACAGTGAATGCGTGAATTTGGTCTTTCAGTACGTGCTTTTTACACTGAAATACAGAACAGTCAGTTTGACGACATTGTGAGGGATATACAGGCAACAAATTCAGGCTGTGGGTCTAAAATGTTAGTTGAATACCTTGGTGCAAGGAGCACATTTCTTCCTGGACATCGGATAAGAGAGTCTCTCTTTATGGTTGACCCTCTTGCAGTTGCAGCACGACGCTGCAAGGCAATAAAGTGATGCGTTTATAATGTAAGAAGGCCTCTTGGTCTCTGGCATTTTGATGGTAATCATAAACTTGTGAGGTGGCACTTTGTTGTCCACAGCTGTGTAGATGGGTTCAGTTGAGTCCCTCTTGCTTGTTATCAAACAACAAACCTATTACTGTATACTCACTTTTCATAAAAGCAGTAGCAAATTGAGGATTGCCATCAAGAATAAGATGTGATCAGGGATTGGAAAATGTGGACGTTGTCAAGTACATGTTGAGCACTCGGGGAACAGGATGAGGCTCAGTGCTGGCTGGCAGAAGTGCGTATAATCAACATATCGAGCGGCAGTGGCGGGATGTATTTGAAGATACTTTGGCAAACGTCTGCAAATTGGTTTCATTGATGGAGACCCATCTTAGACCCATTGTCTTGAAAATGATTTGTGGCATCTTCATTTTGCATTCCTTCATCTAATTAATTCTTGTCTACATGAATGGTCTTCTGTCTGGATAAAACATCCCTTGTCTACGGCAAACAACAATATGCCTTTTTAACATTAGATCAAAGGCTCACTGAATTCTGCAGAAAATGGCACCAACCCTGCTGAAGTTACTGATAAATATGGTGTTGATTGGGATGGTCCCATTCCTTTAGAGAGGACACTGTAGAAATCCCATCAACCTCTTCGCAGCTGCCAAATGAACAACTTGATGACTTAGAGTCGAGAAGCAAGTTTCTTTGGGAGTCTTCAATAACAGATGACAAACTAAAACTTCACATAATTGCAAAGGAATTTCTTGAGCAGCAATAACTTATGCCACATTTAAATGAGACTTACTTGCACCTTATCTGGACCCTTGATTAAAGCATCATACTAAGTGGAAGAAAAAAAGTAAGGCCCAGGACCCCCATGAACAAGAGACAAAGCAGTTATTTTGTCAGCGTAAATGTATTCTGAGTTTTCTAAAGATGCAACATTACAGGACAAGAACATTGTTTCTTTTGGACCACAGAAAAGGTTGGAATTGCCCAGCCACTATATAACAAGAGTGTTTTGGTCCTCCCACATCTACATCCCCCTCTCACTTCCCAGAATCATCACTAAATCTAACTGATATTTTGTTTTCCAGGGAATACGATTTCCTCATCAAATTCTTTTTTGTGACCTCCTAGATCTCATTTCTGCAGACATCAAGTTTAGAAATTTTGGTTTCATCAACTACTTGAGCCAAGTCTAGCAAAATGTCTTGTAACAAGAAGACAGGAGTTATAGTTTCAGCTGTAGTTTTTACCTCTACTGCTGTAACTTCATCGGAGTCTGGTTCCGCTTCCATTATCCAGGTGTGCATGGAGCATGCTGGCATCCCCACACAAAGGTTGTGAATGATTATTGTGCATCGCACACTGCCATAGCATTGATGACATACAAGTGTTGTCATTGTATGGTCTGCTGATAGGGATCAGAGAACCATCTACTGCTCCTATCACCCTTGGCATTCCGGCAATTTTGTAAAAATCTGCCATTGTTGCCTATAGGACAATGACATAAATAAATTAATAAGCCTTAACTTTCACAGAGGGGGAGCTATTTATGTGTGCTGCACCCTATGGTTTATGGCGTTGACTGTTTGGGGCTGAATTTGGGTTCAAATATTTGCCCAGTAGCACTAGTGAAATTGGCTATGGGATTTTTCCACTTTGGCAATTCTGTCTTCAGAGAAAATCAAACCACCCTTAATTGATAATTCTATTTTAAGGGGAATGGTGCCCTTTTCACACACGGAAAAATGGCAGTTTCTTGATGCTGCGATCACCAGAATACGTACAACAAAAGACTGAAAGACAATACCCAGTGCACGACACAATAGCTAACCAACAATGGCTGAACAATGGTTTCTGCAAGAACAAGAAGCACCCCACAAAAATGTACAGCATTCTTATTTCTCTCCCATTGGGCGTTTCCAGAAGATGTCCCTTCCCTATCATGGTGACTTCCATGTTTTTACTTCCCCCCCCCCCCTCTTTGTCTTTGAAAAAGTCCAAAATTCATTACCCCCAACACCCTTGGAATTCCATAATCATTAACCCTCCTCCCCTTCGGAATTCCACTTTTTGTGTCAAGCGCTTTTGAATTACCTTTTTTACTCAGTAACACTTCCATGGTCAAACAAACAAGAATTATCCCCCCCTACCCACCTCCAGAATAATTTTCAGTCCACAAACAAGTGAACACAAGTTATAGGTAACACAAGCTAAAGTTTTTGTAGCTTTTTTAAATTGTGTTTTATCGTTTTTATAGTTTCTATTTTTTTAACCTTCGTCAGGTAGTGCTTCATTTACGAACTAAAAAAGTCCACAAACTTAGCATTTTCAAACAACACACTCCCTGTCTGTCTCCTCATGCTTTCAGGATTCCAGTCCAAAGAAACTCCCCCTCCCCCTTACCCTGGGGATTTCAAGAAGCCACCTGTGGTATAGGTGTGGATATTTTGTGGAATCGCCTGTTGTAATTATAAACCTAACAGCAAACCTGAGAAAATTCTGTCATGGGAAGCTTTACAATAAATCAGATTTGCATTAAAATGTATTCCAACAAACCTTTCCATACTTTGACTATTTCGTATCCTTGACTAGCTTCAAACGGTACTTACATTCACCTCAGTGTTTCTGGTTGGAAATACTAGCCAGTTTGGCGACATGTTTTCAAGATATCAGGAAACGCTAAGCAGGGATCTGCTGGTGCTTGGCTTTGACACTCCCATACTGTCTGCAGTAACCTTCAGGAAACTTCCTATTGCATAATAGCAGAGTGCTAAGAGAACCTGAAAGCTGCTATAAACGGCAATAAGTCTTGCAGTGAATATGACACTTTTCAGAATCTGTATATGATTCCTTGAAATGTTTTTGCAAATCAGTGAAGCTAAACAAAAAGCATAGCGAACTGAGGAGGAAATGGTGTCTTCAGTCAAAAACACGTTTATTTCAATAGTTTTTACTAATGCAAAATTAGTTTTGGTAAGTGTAAAGAATATTGGGAACAAATCTTAGATGAGTTTTAAAATTGAACAGTTCACCTTGCGTGATTTGTTTTCTCTGGCTGACGTTAAGCCAGTTTTTAATCGAAGTAGTTTTACAGATCCCAAGTCAACTTTTGCAGTGTAGCACAAGCTGACTGTAACACATTTGCAGTTGGGAGAATGATTGTTAAGTTCTTTATTCTTGCTTATCTGTCAGAAGAAGAGTACTCAGCTCTCTTTCTGTTTTTAAACCAGCTACGTAGTAAACACCATTTGTTTTTTTTGTGGACTGAGCATGTATGACTCTATTCACTCTATTTTGTTCCCATTTGTTGGTAGCATATTTGATTTCAAACTCCCTCCTTGCTATGAAAACTCTGACAACACAGAAGACAGAATCACTAGCTAAAGAACACAGAAAACAGAACCACTTGCTATAGTAATAGTTTGGCATGACAGGAAGCCATTTTGATGTTAGAAACAAGCCATTTTAATGTACGTAATAATCCTCGAGTGGGCTGCCCTTATTTCATTATTGATATTACCAAGCAAATTACTGTTAAACCAACGGACCTCTAAACTATGATTTCTTTATTAAACCCAAATTTTAATAAGCTATGGTAATGATTAGTGAATTTGTAGCTGTCTCCAGTTTGCGCAGGCAGCTTCTCTCTGTCTTTTGCTGAAGTTCATGACTGAGTTGCTCCACAATCCACTGTATTCTTGCTCATGAAAGCCTATGTCCTTTAATGATTTCACATTCAGCCATGTCGGCAAGAATTGGTTGTTTTAAATGTGCCTGTGGTCTTCGAGCTGAAGAAGTAAGCCCACTTCCGGCAGCCATTTTGTTTAGTTTTGCAACATCTGCACTTTTAGGTTTTCTTGAGCGAACTCGTACAGGTTTGCAGCATTTTAAATAACTTTCTGCCCTCTGATGACAGCCATATCGGCTTGAAAGTTTAGGTTTGCACCTGCGCCATCCAGCGGACCTTTCACATGAGACATTTCAAATTGTTGGAAATTTGAAATCTGCCATCGAGTGGCTAACATCACCTATGCAGTGCCGGCTTTTACACTGTGAAGAACAGCCATCTGTCCACTCATGCATAAGTTTCACTGGATACTTGATATATCTCAAGTACTGAGCAACCAGTGAGTGGCATTGATGCACAGAGTGATAATCACGTTTCAGATCAGGCGAAATAAAAATTTGTTCTGTGACAATGTGGGGCTACTCCATTGTACTCTTTACACCATTCACATCCTTTAGTGAATGTTGATGTAGGACATTAACGTGGATTGACACCTGCGTTTGGCTAAAGTACAGTGATTGAATCTGATCCTGATGCTCGGGGGTGTAGTTCTCTGAGCAAACACGACCAAAGGGTAGACATTGTAGTAGTGACTTCATTTCCTAGTGTTGCCAGTTTGCATGTAGACGATGCCCAGGAAAGTTGGACAGAAGACTCTTTAATAACTTAACATTTCGCCTGGTGATATTAATTTGTTAATGGCCTGCAACTTTCTTTTGTCATTGATAGTCACATTCAAACCGCTGCCATTTCACTATACTCGACGTGTTCATATGTTTGCTCTTCTGGCAGAAAATTCAGCAAATGAATACCACAATTCTTACATTCTCAGTCGCAACATTGCCTGCTATAGTGGTTGCTATCCTCTGATTTGGGACAAAGGGCTTTGTCCACTAAGTCAAACAAACCATGCTCTGTGAGTTTGCAGCTACCAACTCTTCTCTTAATATGGTTTCTATGACTATTAAGTCGCAGGTTAAAAGCTGTCTCGCTCTTCCCTACATATTGTAACCTACAAATCCTACACTGAATTATGTAAATCACAAAGGTATGTATATATATATATATAAATTTAAGAGAAATGAAGACAAATCATTGCTATTTTTGTCCGACACCTATATTTCGAGCACATTCAGTGCTCTTCTTCAGGATGACTAAAGCTGTTAAAAGCATCATATTACAATATTCAAACGATTTGTCTTCATTTGTGTTAAATTTATATTATTCTTATGAAAGACTAGAAGAGTGGATGCCTGTGACAAGTTTATATATATATATTTATTTAACAATTATCCTGCAAAATCGCGCTGAATATCACCTGACACTCGGCCAAGTTGGCTAAATCAGGGGTGTCGAGGTTTTTGAAAAGTTCTGCTTTCTACTCAAACCATGCCTAAACCAGAGAAACTACATATTCCACTTCGGAGAGTGTTTCAAAAAAGTGCAGTCTTAGGGGACCGAAAATGCAATTTTAGTGAGGAGGCAAAAATCGAAGGATAAAAAGTAAACAGATCTTAGTTCTTAAGTCAAAGAAGCTGCTGTGTGTGCAGTGATGGAACATTCGACCTTACAAGAGCTAGGAATTCTAGTCGTCAACAAATGTTTCAAAGTACAATTCCATCCGTTTCTCTTCCCTTACTACGACAAATAAGTGCGACAACATGTTGCGATTTCAGAGGGTTTTTTTTTCACAACATTACTGAGAGCAATGGGTTAATTTGTTGCATTATTTATGCAGCAGTCAGGCGTGATTTTAAGTCCACTCTCATCCTCTAAGCGGTCACTTGCTAGTGTTAGTTTCAGTAAGCTGCCATGTATGCCTCAATGTGGGTATGATTTGGACATTTTGGAGTTGGCGCTCTCACGTGATTGGTTGAAACTTTTGGGCGGCTTTGTTGGCTAGGCTCATACGCAGCAGTACGTTAGTTTGTTGTGTGTAAGGGCAATGAACGTGCATGCATTACTACCTAGTCTTCCATTCAATGTGGACTGAGAATATTGTGGTGGGAAGTGCCAGACTGAATTTTGGTTAGACGTAGTGACCGGTCATTATTTAGTGAAGGGGGGGGGCACTATATTTAGGGGGAGGGTCGCTATTCTTTGAGCTCCACTTTGGGGCCGGGCCATTATTGAAAAAATGCCATCAAAGTTCGTAGAAATTTAAAAATACAACATGCATGAGATGATTTCAGAAGAAGCTATAAACCGGGCACAAAATTTTAATGTTGGACTCGTGCACATGCACTACACATTGAATCTATGGAGTTTTCAGCATTGCAAGTGTCGCATCCAACATCGTTTGAACTTGTTTGAACCATCTGAGCACACACCTGCAACAATGTTGAGCCCAACAAATTTGGCAGTTGCGGGCATTCAGTACACGGGCCTTTTCAATGGTGATTATACCTAATACAACCTAATAACAAGCGCTGTTTTTTGAACAAAAACAGTATTTTCTTCCAGGATAAAATTTGCCATATAAATGTATAAGACTTCTGATTTGGACAGTTAATCTGATCTATGGTCCAGGCAGGGAAGTTGGAGGATTGTCCCAGTATCGACCGTAATCGTCATCTGCCGAATACTCCTGCACTGGCTATATTCAGACCGTGGCTGCTTCAGCAACACTGCGTCACCTTCTTCATCATATCTCTCACCACTGTCATCATAATTGTTGTCGTCACCGTGGTAACTATTAGTTGCAGCGTTGTCTCCATTCTTGCCTAGTATGCCTGAGGGGTAGTTATTCGCATCACTGCTTAACCAAGGTGTATCATCTTGGCATAGCAATAATATAATTTCATCCATTTCTTTTCTCTTTTGTTCAGTTTCAACACAAGCTCTTTTTCTATGTGACTTTTTTTCACAGAGAGATTCTTCGTCTAAACCAGGGGCGATCGTTTTTAGAGCTTTTGACTTCCTCTGAGAGATATGCATAGCCTTACATTTTGCTGCACGGTGTTTGTTCTGTTTTTCAGATCGCAATTTTCTTGAAGGCTCCAAAATCAACTTGAAAGAGATGCGAGGCTTTCCTTCCAAGCTCAGTTTACTTTGATCACGTGGTAGCCAGCTTGGTTTTAAACTTAAGCAGCTGGAAAGTAATGTCCTCGTCAAACTTGTGACGTTTATCGGCCAGCTTTACTTTTTCCGTTAGCAAGAATTGCTGATTTCAGATCACTCTTCACTTTGTCTTCAATTTCCTGCACAGATTTTTCCGCCTGATGAGATTAGAATCAAGTTTATTGTTATAATCCTGGAATCCTGGGGCTGTGTGGTTCTCCCTCAGGAGGTAACCTGCTGTGGAAGAATTTTTTACGTTGTCCAGTTGCTTTGTTTTGCTCTTCACCTTCTCAACTTCCTAGCAGACCGTGTACTGACTCTTCCGAAAACTTTTTTTTTTGATACAGCCAAGAAGGAAGCACTTTGAACAAAAATTGACTCATACACTTAGTTGTAGAAGAAGTTCATGGGTGAATGCAAAGCTGATGTAGTGCTGGAGGAATTGGCGACGACAGTGATGAGGATGAAGCAATCGATGCAGAAGAACAAAGTGAAAGAGGTGAAGATTACAGCAAGGGTGATGACAACAGCGACGAAGACTAAAATGATTATGACAAAAACGACGATTATGATAAGGATGATGACGTTGACAAGGACGACAATGATAATGGTGACAGCAAAGAAGTACAAATCAGTGTCATCCTGTGTACTACCAAATCTGGTAGAACATGTAGGACATGGAAAGGACGATATGTATGTTTCTGATTCCATTAAAGATGGATCTTTGACTATTTTGCAGTTGGGGAGGGTCTCATTTTTTAATTCGAGTTAGGGGAGTGTCAGATACTTCTGAATGAAACCTTTATGGGGGAGGGCCACAATTTCTTGGCCGAACTTTTTCGCAGTTTAGTGGCCCTCCCTCCCCCCCCCCCTGCTAAATAATGACTGGTCCCTTAATAGGATTCATAAATACCTGTTGAACAAGAGAGTGTTGGGACTGTTGATGACTGTGACTGGGTGTGAGTATAGGAGGCTTCTACATTGTCTTTCAATAGTATGCCAGCTACTTTTTGTCTCAAAACTGCAGAGGTGCAGTATTGTTGCGCGCTAGTCCCCTTTGGCTTACTGTTGGTTACAATTCCTGCATTATCCTCTGTCTTGGAGTCACTTGAGTCGCTATCTGATTCTATACTGCCCTGTTTTAGCAAAACTTCATTGAACTGAATATTTTTTTCTATCAGCTGTTTCAATGATTTACTGCAAATACTACAACAGAAACCAGTTGGCAAACATGATGCATGAAAGGTGTGGTAGCAAGCAAGGCGACATAATCACCATCTTGGATGCAGTTGTTGCTGGTAGGCAGGTCACAACAAACTTGCTGCTTTGGCTCCTTGGCTAAGGAGTTGTATGACAAGGGCATACACTTAGATTCAGCATCAATAACAAGAACTGAGAAAACAGATGACATTACTCCTGCGCTGAAGAATTTGCATTGGCTTCAAGTTGAATCCATTGCCATCAGGCCCATGTCGTAATATGAAGCCTTGTTCATAGTGGTTTTGTTAACAAGCTAAGGTCTACATAGGAACTAACAGCAGAAGATCAGCAAAAGCACTCTGAAACCGGTTAGTTCGGTGACAATGGCTGGTTATTCAAAGAATTCTTGTTGGGGTTTTTTCTTTCAGTATATTTTGACTTTTGAGCCTGAGACTAGTCTAGGAAGCTGTGCTGGGGGATGTACTGCTGGAAAAGGATCCTGAAAAAGGCCAAGACATTGTTTAATCAGGTTACCTTATAATTGGAGAGGAAAGATAGCCCAGTCACATTGCAGGTTGGATCACAATTAGTCCTGTAATTATTTACATTTACAAGAGCTGGGCTACACCCCTCAGCTGCTCAGAAAGCACAAGTGAAACGAACAGGTGTTGCCGGCCGCTTAAAACCAATCACGTTAGCAGTTACAAAACAATTGTCCAATCACAGTTCTCATTATATCATGACCAGCCCTACAAAAGAGAAGAGAGGAGGGTCACCCTGCGGCTAGTCAACACATTCTTGGCGGGGAGACTGGGTCGGGCATGGAGTGGGTGTAGACGTGTTTCTGTGAGCTCCAGGTAAATAATATTTTCGTGGAAGGCCTTTAAGTTTTTAATGGCAGATTTACTTCAAAGACTTAAAAGTAAAAGCAGAAAAAGTAGTTCTACGTCAAGTGAAAAGGATAACAGATCACCACAAGATAAAAATCTAAATTTGACCCACCGGACCAGAACAGCGACCACGACGAGTACATTCGGTGTTGGAAATGGCCGAAGGAGTGTTGCCTAAACTGGACATGGTTACCTCCAAAGCTAGAAACGCTGTAAACAAAACTAGACAGTCTTGATAGCCACGTTAAAAACGTAGACGCTAAAGTAAACGAATTAAGTAGATTTGTATGAAAGTGGAAACACTCGAGTCAACAAGAGAGGCCATGTAGTCGATCAAAGAATTGGATAATGAAAAAGGCATTGACAGGCCTACACAGACTCCCCTATGTGGTTTTACGTTAGCGACGCAAGAGCCTTTAAAGTTTTGCTCTGACGAGTATGTCTTTGAGCGATTTACCTCTTTTGTATGATATAATTGGAGGTGTTTTGTAAATTGTTTTCAGCAGTGGCTGATTTTGCATGAGACTCGAATGTTGCATCAGTATTTGTTTTAAATTTTTAACCCCTGGATGGTATGTTGTCACAAAAAGCATTATTTTGCATTTAGTTTTTTTTGTTAGTTTTTTAAGTGCCATTTGCCATTCGGCACAGGAGACCTCAGATAAGGTTTTTTAATTAGGCTTTTTGGATAACCACGTGCTTCAAGTCATGTTTTGAAGTTACACATGGCCTCCTGGAAATTTTTTTCCGAGGAATTTGTTCTTAGAAGTCTGATAGCTTCCCCTTTAAAAAAGCCTCTCTTAACACCTGGTGGGTGGCAAGAGGAATAGTGTGTATATTGAAAGGTCTCGGTTGGCTTGTAGTGAGTTTTGACGTCAAGGATAGATTTGTTTTGGAATCTTTCACCTTTGTACACTACCGTGTCTAAGAATGTAATTTCTTTCTCTGAGATTTCAGCTGTAAACTTTATAGTTGGATGAAATGTGATAGCTTGTTCTATGAATAGATCAGTGTCTTGTTTACTGGTGTCCCACAGGGAGAAAACGTCGTCTATGTAGCGTTTCCACACTCTGGGTTTGATGTTGCTTTGATTAAGCATTTGCGATACCCTCTTCTTGTAGAATGTTTGTATACAAGCTTGTTACATCCATTGATACTAAGATGGTTTCATGTGACACTTGAGTTTTCTCTATAAAGTTTATGAAATCAGTCGTATCTTTGAGATACGATGTTTGTTTCTGAGCTATTGGCTGTAATAAATGGTCCACAAAGGATGATATCCTTTCAGTCGGCCCTTCGCAGCCCGATATAATGGGTCTACCGACTGGCAAAGGTTTGTGGATTTTTGTTAGAGTGCAGGAAATCGGTATCCTGGGTGGATTAGGAGTTTGTGAAAGCCATTTTTTTGTCATGTTGTCCATATGTTTGCCATCGTGTAGTTGAGTAATAAGTTTATTAACTCTTCGTAATGTTTCAGTGACCATGGGGTTTTCAAGAGGTCGGTGATGGTCGCTATTGTCTAGCTGTACCTGGGCCTCTTGAATTTTGTCCCTTTTGTTGAGAATCACTGTTGTGCTGCCTTTATCAGCAGGTTTTAGGTTAATGGCAGTATTCTTTTGCAGTTCTTTGACTGCTTTGTGTTCGTTGGGTGACAGGTTGTTTTTGGCTTTGTTATTTCTATTTTGGAAATGCTTAACTTGACATTTTCCAAGTAGCTTTCAAGGGCAATAGAAGGTTGTACTGGTGGTATCCAGTTTGATTTGACATGGAAAGGATGTGGCTCCTTGTCATTCCTGTGGAATATATATCTGTCTCATTCGTCTAGCGAATTGTTCGAAATCACGCAACAATTGTTGCCTGATTTTATTTTCATTTGTCACGGGTGTTTCAATAAATTTAAGCCCTTTTGCTAACACGCTGACTTGGTGGTCAG
>Ga0126336_10000909_pt1 | contig 14008 bp, 7 predicted proteins | sample SidCmetagenome_FD_92530 | JGI IMG/M metagenome (GOLD analysis project Ga0126336, IMG submission 92530) | Coral microbial communities from El Islote,Puerto Morelos, Mexico - Siderastrea C C metagenome | ecosystem: Host-associated > Invertebrates > Cnidaria > Coral | place: El Islote,Puerto...
GGATTTTGTAGAGATATGGCGTAATGGAGATTTGTCCGGCCAAAAATGGGTTGTGTCCGAGCAAAAATAGGTTTGACCGGACAACTTGACCGGCACCAGCCGGGAAATTATTTCAAGCCCTGAGGCTTACTTTGAGTTGTATTGTTTGTTGCCATATTAAGATGTTTCCACATATCAAGTAGCTGAGCAGCACTGACTATTTATTTTCTTGGCAAGGCTATCACTTCAAAGAATTTGCAGAGTTAACGAAGCAATGCTTGCCATGGTTGATTGCTTTTAATTGAAAGTAAACAAAAGGAAACATGAATTGAATATGACTCACTTCAGTTGCTGTGCATATTTGTTGATATAATCTTGAATAGTATGGAATTCATTTTGAACATAGGAACTGACTTCATTTGAAGAGTTTGCTTTTTTAACACTTCAATCTCAAAAACCCAAACATAGTTACTGCAGCCATAAGAACACACCTGAAAGGGGGCCTTTCCTGTTAGACACTGATACACAATTGTCCCCACACTCCAGAGATCAGCTTTGGCATCATATGCTTTGGACATAATAACTTCGGGAGCCTAGAATAAAATACGTGTGTTAACACAAGTAGCCTCAACCTTCAAATTGTCAATCATATTGGGTAAGGTGATCGGGGGGTTAGCTTGTTTATCAAAAGGTTGGCAGTTTTAAGAGGGTGGGGTGGTGTAGCGACCAGTTCCCACATTTGACTTCAGATCTGAAGGTCACTAGTCCAAGGCCTGGTTCCTACCATAATATTGTTTCCTTGAACAAGAAACTTTGTAACTCCACATTGTCTCTCTCCGACCAGGTGTAAAGATAGGTACTGGCAATATGCTGCTGAAGGGGTAACCCTGTGATGGACTAGCATCCCATCCAGGGGAGGAGTAGCAATACTCTCAGCTGCTTCATGCTACAGAATCTGGGTTAAGCTCTGGCCGTGTGGGCATCCTGTGGCTGTGTGTGACTTTATCTTTTACCTGGCAGTTTGCTTCGCATTTTTCTTGCTTGCAATACCTCAGTGAAACGTATTAACTAAAACATGACTGGAGTTGATCCTGCCATGGACTATCATCCCATCCAATGGGGAAGTGCATCACTCAGATTCATTCGTGTAGTGTTGAACTTTTTTGAATACTAAAAGAAGTCACAGTCAAGCAAGTTTTTTAATACGAGGAAGGTCATTAGATTCTATAAATATCTACACTTACCATGTACATTGGAGATCCACATAATGTTGCTGCCATCATTTCACCAGGAAGGAACCTTGCAAACCCAAAGTCAGCTAAAACAAGAAAGGATTTTCAAACTTTAGTTTTCAACTACACGGCCCCAGCTTTAATTTTATCATCCCTTTCTACAACCACATACACATGCTAGAGCACAGCTTACCAATCTTGATATTGATCTGGGAGGGTAAGGGTGTGGTCAGTCCTGAGTGATGCAGAAGCAAGTTCTGCGGCTTCAGATCTCTGTGAACCACACCTTTAGACTGCAAGGTGTACATGGCAGAGGCTAGGAATAAACAGATACAGAACAAAGCATTTTAATTACAATACAAAATTTTTAACATATGACTCATGCTCCGATTCAGGTTGCACAGCCATTTTAGACACTGAGCTAATGTAAAAAGGGGTAAGGCATCACCTTGTTTCATAAAATAAATAGAATATGACCACCTAATGCTCACATACAATTAAGGACGGTGCCTCCTAATACAGCTGTATTTTTGCAAAAATTATGACTACAGGGGAAAAGTAGATCTTACCAAGGGTTACTGGGATCCAAAAAGAAAAATGTGGGTAACCTCACATTTTCAGAGATAATTAAGCAACCATAATTCTAAAAAAGCATCAAAATACAAAAAATGCATGGCAATTTCTTTCCAAATTTAAGCTCAGTTTAATCTCTGAAAAATGGGTGGTTACCCCTAATTTTCTTTTTCGATTCTGATAGCCCTTGCTAAGATCTTATTGTTGTATTAGGGGGCAAATTCCTTAAGAAACCTGAATATCCCGAGATGCACAGAATGTATGTGCAGTAACAAAAGGAGGCACTGTCCTTAATAAGTAAAGATTTGGCTGATGAGGGAGCTTGACAGAATGTACCTTTTTTAAACCTTAGTCAGCCTTGGTCCACATAACACATTTACATTAAATTGTAAGCTAAGGGTTTCTTTACAACTGCTGATATGCCTATGCTAACTGCAAGGATCTTCAAATTGTGTATTTACTGTACCTATCTGTCGTAAAAATATATGGATTGTATCCTCACTGAGAGTTCCCTTATCTGTAACAAAATAAGGAAATCCTGGTCAACATTACACAAATTAATTTCAGAATGTTAATCCTTTAAGGCCCAACATCAACATGCATATTCCCCTCACTAGCCTTCATAATTTTTGGTAAATGTTGGGGGAGTTTGTTGAAACATCAAGACATTTCATCCTTTGGTGATCACTTCCTTTATTCCCATGACCTGTATGCTTGACCAAGAAGTCAGATATTGCAAGCAGAAGTTAGCTACTGCTCACTATTGGGGTTTCAAGTGTTAATTGGCAGGCTGGGATGTAACTGTGATAACCTAAGGATTTCCAGAATGTGTACAGCTTTAGTTCCAGAAAAAAATCCTTACCCACCCCATGGAAGTTAGGTCATCAGAAATTCCTAGGGGGAGGGGGGTCTTAAAAGCCAAAATTTTAGAAGCAAGACATGTATGAAGCTAAATTGGAATTTCTTGGGGGGAGGGGGGTGCAAGACAAAAACCTTCTGAGGGAGGAGTATAGATATTTTCTGGAACTACATTATTTGACACCCCATGCAAGCAAGGACTTTCTAAAAATCTACAATAAATGATCATTACTAAAATCGTTTAGAACTTAAGCATAATTAGAAATTTCTCACATCTACTTACCACGCAGATAGTCTGCAAGATCTCCTCCATTACAATACTGCAAAATCAAACAATACCATCAACACTGTAAATTTATAAACCATTAAAGAACAAAACCTCTTTGTCAGTTTAGACTTTCTACTATACATTTCAGCCAACACAAATTTTATGCTCTGTTGTAAACAAGGTTTTACCTTGCCTAGGTAAAAACATTTGTGCGCAGCAGTAATTGTAACATGGTAGTTCATGGACTAAAAGTGTTTGAGATTTGACGCATATGAAATGAAATACAAACCTCCATAACAAGAAAGACATTGCTGGAAGTTTCCTATAAAAAAATAACATATTAAGAAAAAGTCAGAATAGTTCAATGATCTGTTTCAGTTTCAAGGAATGTGAACATAACAGACCATCAAGTGAAATGCATCACGCAGTCATCCTGGAGTGAAATCATGGGCGTACCTCTAATAGAATTTAAGTTTGGATATGCAGCACTGAGCTGGAAGCCCTATCCTAGCTATTTCACCACAAAATACATGAATATGAATTTTTACACCCTATTTTAGTCTCTTTCCCCATTTCAAAATTTAAGGACCAAAACCTCTATATACCAGTATATTTCTTTTTCAGACCAGCAGCTAGGCAACACAAAGGTCCTAGTTCAGGCCAAAGCAGTCAAATGTCCATAATTTAATTTCACACCAAAACAGCTCAAAAACCATTCCCACTGGTGCCACAGACACCTAGGTTTAGTACATATTTGTAAACAATCTCCCCAAACCTTAACCTTTTACAGACCAAATTGAAAACCATGCCCTTTGCTGCTTTACATACCTACCCCTCCCCCCTCCCAGAATAGTCCCCCACTGGCCACATTTAAATTGACAATCTCGTGAATAGAAGCAGCCATAGAGAAACAATGAGCAAATCATAAAAATATATGCAAAAGTTTCAAGTAAAAAGTTCACTTATTTTTTGCCTGGGGTATACATCATTAGCAGGATTAATGTTTAGAAGTTATCTCTGTTTACATGAAAACTTCAGAGCTTCAATTAATGGAAGACTGCCAAAAAATTGCTAGGCTTGCAAATATGCAAGAAATGATAGGTATTCTACATAAAATCCTTTGAGCTTCATTTATTTGGAGATCTTGCAAAATATTACGATTAGAAGACATGAAAAAAAATTACTACCTGGCAATCAAAAAGTGAAACAACATTTTCATGGTGAAGTTCCTAAAATGAAAGATAACATTACAAATGTTAAACTTGAGCACGTTTACACCTGACTTTTTAGCAGGCACATGCTCGGTGACACGCAAGGTTGCATGGTAAGTAAATAATATCTCGCTATCAAATAAGCAAATCTATTTAATTTTCGTTTCTATATGAATGAGCGATTGATGCAAGAACAAAACCAGCCATGCTGTAACCACGTGAAGACCAGAAAATGAGATTTCCATCACAATACTGCATGCTGTGTGACCGATTTCAGATATCTTTTCCCTGGGGTTTGTTTAGGACCTCATGCAATAACAATGGAATATCGTGCAATAAGCCAAACGTTAGCAGAAATCACATTTTCTCACCGATGTAAATAAAAGATGGATTCAATTTTCTCACCTTAAGAATTTTGATTTCCTTTGCAAGTAGATTTTGAGTCTTGGAGAGGTTTTTCTTCGCAATCACCTTGATGGCTACAACAAAATCCTCTTTCTGCGAACGCGAAAAAAAAAACAAAGGATTCAACAATTTCACGTAAGAGGAAAAGAAATAAAGGAATTAAAGAAGCTAAAACAAAATAGAGGATGAATAAAATGTAATGTTCTATCGAGGTTCCTTTTTGGATGATAAACAATTAATTTCGTACCTCCAGTATTGTGCATGTATCGTTACGAATCCTTGTCTATGAGATTTCAAAGTGTATACGCAAAACTCTAAGTTTATATGACGTACAAAAGCTAACGAAAAGAATTGGGTTTACAAAAGGAAAGGGTTTCATACGCTAACTTTAAAATCGACCACCCGAAATTAAAGTACTCCTTTATCAAACCAGAAACGGAAATATAAGCTTGTCATGTGTCTGTCACGTAGTACAACAAATATGGATGCTAAAGTAATTTTACTTTCGTTCACTCGACCAGTTGTATGGAGAGCGTTTTTACCTTTCTGTGGCGTCCTTTGAAAACCACAGCAAAAGCTCCATGTCCTATGAGATCCTTCTTGTTGTATACGAATTCACCAACTTGTTCTGCCATTGCGTAGAAGAGACGTCGCTTCCAGTAGAGTGGAACGACAAGAGAGTTTCCCTTCGTCTGTGAATTTTCTGGCGAGCGGATGGCGCGTAAACGAAGCGAAATGATCGCCAAAAGCGAGGGATGTACGAGGACTGCGCTGTCCTTTAGTGAGACGAACCAACAACATAACTTTTATCCGTCCTCCATGGCTACATCTTTATGCTCTTTCCCTCAAAGAAATCGTCGTCGTCGATGAAAGGCGTTTGTTTTGTTTATGTTCGATGAATGCATTTTATTTCACCGCGCAAAATAAGTTTCCGAGTGACGTTTGTGAGGGGTGGCCACTAAGCTATTAGGGAGGTCACAAAGCTGTAAAAAACGAAATATGAAAACCACGCGAAAAAAAGGTCATTCATTATGTGAAGTTAATTTATTATTCCAGTATTTCACTGTATTCTCTCACGTTAATTCCAGGCGAGTTTAGCATATTCTTGTTTTATAGCATAAAGTAGTGAATCAAAGGTATAATATTTTACCTGCCAACTTTTTCTGAGTCAAATGCGTGAGATTTTAGTCTCCTCATGGCCGGGATTTACGAGAACGTTCCAACGACTTGCGAAGATTTCGGACGATTTCCCGAAGACTTCCAAACTATACTGAAAATATCCGAAGATATTTCGACGATTTCTGAACGTTTCCGAAGCTGACTTGAGTTCGTTTCCAGTCCCTCAAATGCAAACTGAAACTCGACATTTTAGTGTGTTCTAATAATAGTTAGGACTCAAACTCGACATTGAGTGGCGTTTATTGGAAAATTTTCGGGAGAATTGAATTGAATTTTTTTTGTTAATGTGTTAAAGAACAAGTCGCCCGGATTTGTGAGTCAGGCGTGAGAAATTGTCCTCGATGCGTGAGATGGATGTCTTTGATCCACAGGCGTGAGACTCACGCATAATGCGTGAGAGTCCCGGGGGGTACTCCCTATAATGGCCTATACGGGGAGGCTCCGCCCGAAAGGGGCACCTTTTTCAGGCTTCAGGTATATAAAAGGGTAGGGATTTCACGATCTGAAGTATATGAAAGGGTAGGGAAATTTGTCATTTAGGTATCTAAAAGGGCCTTTAATTTTCGAGTAGATAATAATATTGTTTTTTGGTTAACATCTCTTCCCTGATCTCTTCCTGTAATACTTTTCTCCCCTAATATCGTTCATTAACTGCATTCCAAGGGTTTAGAAAAGGGATACAGTGTTCTTAAGAAGGTATGTGAAAGGGGTTACCAGTTTTCAATGAAAGGTATACGAAAGGGGTACCTTTTCTGCCAAAAAATGGTATATAAAGGGTAAGGGGTTGGACATTGGGGCGGAGTCTCCCCGTATAAAACTTTAGTGAGTGCTCCCCCCCCCCGGGGGTGAGAGTTGGCAGTGCTTGTTAAGATCATCTTTGCCGGGATCATTAATTTGTTTACATCCTGGGTATCTTGTACTATGGAATGGAAGGAATTCGCTCCATATCATAAGTTCATATGTCATACCGAGGGGAAGCTTGAAAGAGAAAGAATGAAAATATTTGCGGCTGATTGTATGGACCGCGTGATCTGGGTCCACCGGTCCAAAGGTCAAAGATTTGCGATAAAAATTGCTCCATAGACAGTAGAACGTCTAGAACATCCATGTCCTTGATCGGTTCCTTCCGCTATCCATGATTTCTCTTAATTTTGAAATCGACTTGGACAGAAATAACATTGACAGAACCAGAAAGAGTACCTGGAAATGAGCAAATCCTGTGAACTTGAGCATTATGTCTTGCTTTGATGCTAAGGTGTAGGTCAATGAATTTCGAACATTTTTACACTCATCTACACTGGATTCCTTGCATACCGTCTGGTTACCGGGTGTATAGGATTTCAGGGATTTGCAGTCAATTTGTAATCAATGAGCAATCAGTAACCTACTAACGTCAATGACTAAACAATGACATCGATATGTAATCCGGATGACATCAATGAGTAATCAATAAGCCACAGCAATTTTTTGTCTTCGATTAGTCATCGATTACATATTGATTATCGACAATAATCAATGACTAAACAGTTGATTACCCATTGATTACTCATTGATCATTCATTGATGTCATTGATCATCGATTTGTTGCGTCTGGTTTATATGATGGAGAATTGAAAAGGGTTGAAAGAGGCTAAGTTTGATTACTCTGGAAAGGAAACGAAAGTTTTCAGAGAAGAATTTTTCAGAAATTCTGCAAACTGTTGTGTTATTGAAGTTCCTTCCATTCAATAAAAAAAAGAACGGAAACTGAGGGATGGAAATCAACCCCATTTCATACCGCTAAGTTTTTTGGCCCGTCGCCTTTGTGGCATGCGCTGAAAGGGGAGGAAAGGAGGGGAATTCTCGCGCTTAGTAACGTCCCCACTCCCTCTCCTTTTAGCCCCTGCCACGCAGGATATTTGACCCGTCGATGGTCATGTTCTAGGATGCTCCTTGTCGCTCGTTCTGATTACGGAGGACGCGCGCGTGGTTCATGCGCGTGAATCAAAATGGCGGCTGGTTTTGTTCGTTTCGCAGACAAGCCATTTGCATCGCATCACACGCAACACACGCAAATTTTCCGCGCGCGTGTTTTGAAATCATCTAAAAGTTTCTATTGTCCCCAAGAAAAAAAGAGCGACTTGGAGCAAGTCTAGGGACACCACTGTACTAACAAAGTTTATTTTTGAAAATGTATGATTACAAAAAATAGCGCGCGCACACACACACATGGAATGGATAACAACGACCGGACACCCTTTTGAAAATGAGCACTTTTTGTTTCACCAAATGTTAGAAGCACATTCAACTTATTTAAAGGTCACAAATGGTTTAGTTAGGGATGGAAACGGTGTGGCAGTCAATTTCGAATAAAAAATATCATTTTCCTACGGAACACTTGATATTCATATATTAGCTTTGGAAAGTTTCGCTTCACTTGGAAACATTAGCAGAAGAAGATTATAACAGAACTGATAAGAAGGTCTAAGTTAGGCATTCGATAATATTCATTGTCAGCGAGGAAAAACTGTCTTGAGCACCCAGTAGATTAGTCTTATATCAAGCGAAAGTGGAAACAAAGTACGTAACTAATATTTGATGAGTGTTTAGGGTAAGGTTGGATGTTTTAACGGATAGAGGCGGAAAAAACGGATGAGAAAAAAACTGACGAAAGAAAAAAAAAACGGAAAGAGGCGGAACGCTTTTAATAAACGCGCCACTAGAGATCATGATCAAATAATCGAAAGCGGTTGACGACCTACAAAACTCTTCTGTTTTCGTTCGCTTGAGTTGTTGCATTGATTTCGAATGTTTACGGTTTGAGGTTATGCTTCTGGTCTTCATAAAAACCACTGAAAAACTCAAACACCGTAGAAATAAGTCGTCATTCTTTAACCGCTCCGTCGGTGCATAACATAACTTTGTCTGTCCTAATTTCAAGAGTTCGCTTGTTTCTTTGTCTTCACACAAGAAATGACAACTCACTGAGTGGTCGCAATCCTTGATCCACTTGGCAACTTTTAAAACGCTTCACTAATCTCACAGCTTGTCATTTTAATGGTTCATGAGCGCTTTAACACGAACTAAGTAGAAGGACTCTAGAGTAACTTTTTTTCATTACGAAACGTTTTTAAAAACTTGTATTCTATATCTTTAGTAGTTTTTGAAAGTTTCTAAAAAGTGCCACAACGTGTATGCATTATAAAGCGTCATTTAATATCGGGCAAATAGTCAACTAGCGCGACTCATTTCAGCAGTTGCTTGCATCTGCGCACACTCTATCGTGATTTCATGGGGTGCGGTGCTGGTGCTGTACTGACGTGGCGGGAAAACCACCCGCCAAATATCACACCACCTGGCAGGCGTGTCATCCATAGCAAATATCTTTGGGTTTATTGGGACTCCTGCCCTCGAAAGTCACTTTCATATATCACCTTCGAGCTGCTCTGTTTCCTCGGCCGTACATGAACACCCGACACTTCGAAAGCCACCCTTTCTCAGTTGGGGAAAAACCAAGTTAATGCCTTGTTAATCGAGTGTATCAAAGCGAAATGGTTTTGTCGGTAAACTCAACAAATGTTATGGTGCGCGCTACAGGGACACACGAAGCCGACGTAGTTTACCGCGGTACTGTAGCTGTTGGAAAGGTTGTCGCATTGTCACTTATTCTAGCAATTTCCTTAACTGGGAACATCTTGGTATGTTACTGCGGCTTGCGGTCTCCTCGTATGTCCGCTATGAACAGTCTCATCGTAAATCTTTCCATTGGAGAATTAGCGATTGCATGTATTGTAATTCCTCTTAAAATCGAGGAGGAAATTATTGGGGAGTACTTCGTTGGCGGACCAACGGTTTGCAAATTACTGGAATACGCCCAGTCTGTCGCTCTGGGGTCAGTAACGGTTACTTTACTTATGATTAGCATGGATCGGCTCTATTCGGTGTTTTATCCACTGTCGAAGATCACGCGGCGACAAGCGCGGTACATGAGTGTGTTCGCATGGTGTTATTCGCTGTTGTTTGCTAATCCAGTCTTGTATTATTTCTTGGGGTCAAAGCACCAGCCCAGAGCGCTATTGTTTGGCTGTGACAGGAATTTGGTTCTGCCGTGGAAAGACAAGTTGTACTCGCTGGTGCAACTGTGGGCGGTATTTCTCCTGCCTATAATAATCATGACAGTGACTTACTTCGCTGTTGTGAGCAAACTTTTGAAGCCAGTTCCAACGTGTCCAAGCAAGGTTGGTCTGCGCGAAGTGGCGCCCGACGTCCATGCCAACATTCATCGCCGATTCACGAGTTCTCTTCGATCCAACGTTGTACCTCTAGCCAAGCGAAAATCCGTGGTCATGAACTTGATAGTCATGGCGACTTTTATTTTCTGTTACGCTCCGCTAGCGGCGCTTTACGCTCTAGAGACCGTGGGGCACCCCAAGAGGAAGAGCTTTGAGATTTTCCGAGATTTGGCCTGCTTCCTGGCGCTAGGAAAATTGTGCACTAATCCGGCCATCTACAGTTTCTTTGACAGCAATCTTCGAGAGCAGCTGTTTAAGTGCCGACGAAAGCGCGCTCAAAACTCGCCTGTTCATCAACAAATTATTCACCCTGGAATGTGCACCCAAGGTAAACTTAGTGAACTGAATGTCAGTAACTTTGGCCGGTTGGCGGACTCCAAGGGCCAGAGTCCCGTTTACAAGGAGCCACTGTTAAAAGTTTCTTCGGGATCAGACCCGTCCCCCAGCGTCCCCGGAGCTGCTAAGCGGGATAAACTTGCGCGGTTGATCTGCAATACACGGCGGTATCGCAGTCTTGGACTTTCAACTTGGAGAAGCTCAAACATTTAAAAACGCTTTACTCCCAAAGCAAAAGGCTGACAAAAATTTAAAATGTCTTTTATCAATAGCAATGGCTCTTAATTTTTTACAAATTGCACTTCAAGAAGGATTCATTTGAACTTAAAATATTGAAATCACGTACGAGAAAACTACCGACCTGCTAAAGAATATAATGAAGAAATGATTACATGTTGCAGCTGTAAATTCAATTTGTGCAATTGCGGACACAGCATGACTCAAGATTCAACAGGAATAAGGATGTTGTCTACGGACTTTAAAGATGCAGCAGCATGCATTTCACGTTTTATTTCTCATTGCTTAGGGTATAACTTTGAGAGAGTAAAGCCGAACACATCTGGCTGAGGAAAACCTAACTAGAATTATACTGGAAAAAAAACAGAAGGAATGATGAACATAAGGAAGCTGAATTTCGTTTAGTGTTTGAAATACAAGGAACGAAAACTGGGGTGTTTACGATCGAGGCGGCTCAACTGATCACTTGTGCGCCGCGTCAACTACTTAAATGTTATATTTTTGTACTTCAGCTCAAAGCATTTACTGCCCTTTATGAGCAAAGAAACTACCCAGTTTATATATAGCAATACCATTTAAACACAATATTGAACTCGAGCTCACTTGATTTACACCATGTATATGACAGAGGTCCAGGTAAGAAGTTGGTAGGATGGTATCTGAACTTTTTATTATAGTTCCGTTGGTCTGAACTTACATGTAAAATTTTCCAGCTATCGATGAGTTCTCTCCTGACAACTCAACCCTGCTATCCGTGTTTACTAAGCCTTTATTTTGCCCAATTTTATTTTAGTTTATTTTTACTTCACGCGCAGTCCAGATAAATTGAATGGAGCAATGTTATTTGATGCATGACTGGTCCAATTCTTTACTTTTACCCGCTTCTTTTTTGTTTAAATTGCTAGCGCAGAAGTTTTAAACCTTTTTCAAATGGTGTTTTCTATGTTAGAAAAATAAATTTAAAACCTTAGTTACCAAGCATGATATGAGAAATTTGATGTATTACTCTCGTTCTTTTCTTTTTTCACACGATAAGAACTCGGCCAATCTTTCTTGTTCTGTGCCCCACGCTTGGTCAATAACAACTATTTATTATATGGCTGAACTGGTCCGTGCTGATAAGGAGCTTTCTGATTGGTTCCCTAAGCGGTCCGAATTTTCCTATACGGACCACCAAGATGGACTGCTCACGAAAAGATGGCACTAATATCGTGTTTTGGAATATTTTAGAAGAGAGGACAGTTTTATATGAAGTCGAAACCTTGTTCTTGCTTTCTTGCCCATAAGTTTGGCAAAATGACATTATAAAAATCGTTTCTTCCCTTCTTTCGTCTTCGTAGCGCCCGCTTACTAATATAGCAAAACGCTTTGCCGTTCGCAAATTTGTTAATTAAGAGCCATCTATAATAACAGATCCTTTATTGAAGTAGCTTGTTCGGTCCGTATTGGAAAGATATTAGTCTCGTTCTTCGACCAATATCTTCCCAATACGGACCTCACGCCAGTTCAATAGCATATATTTAGAGATTGTCGCCTTTTATGTGAAGCACTGGAACGCATAGAGTCCGGATTTCAAGTCCAGCAGCCTATTCACGAGGCCTGGGATCCTTCAGTGAATCTCTTGATAAGGAGAAATTTGAGCATATTTATTTAGGAAAACAGCAAAAATTTGGCAAACCCGTCTAGTTGTAGCTATAAATCGGACCTGTGATCTTGCGGGCCATTCAACCGAAAAACTGATCATTTGCGAAGCATGAAAGCAATCAGTGTTCCGCGTTACCCAGCTTACTAACTGGTTGCAAGAAAGATAACTTGTAGTAGTTCAGTGATAACCTAATTGTGTACTCAGTTAGATTCACAAGGTAGCACTGACCTTGAAACTGTTAAGTCGGAATCAAAGTTATGTATTAACTGGATTTGATTCTGGAGCTGCTTCTTAACCTTAAAAAAACGAATAAAAGCCCTTTGTTCAGAGATTGTTGGTTCTCGTCCTTGCTCCGAGGGTTTTCTCCGGGTACTCCGGTTCAATTCCTCCCTCTATAAAAACCAACATTTCCAAGTTCCAATTCGACCTGGACGCCAAGTGTTTACGCATGAGCCCCTGGCTCGGGAGATTAGGCGACTACTCCCCACACTATGACGTTAAATTTGATTTGCCATTTAAACCCTGGACTGTTATTTAAACAGCTCCTTTTCTACTAGAGTTTTCTTTTAAATTGTCATTCATTTTCCAGGCGATCCGTGTACTTCTATCCGTTGCGTGTATTTCTGAATATTGAAACAAAACGAGTGAAAATTGGCGCCTTTTTATTATAAGTCCGGTTATACTACGTCAAACATTTGAATGGTAGGTTGTAAAAACCCCTAGAACACCGATTCTGAATGGAAACAACTTCATCAAAGGATATTCCTTCGTTTTTTTTAAATCGTTCATTAGCATAAAACTGCCGACTGTAAAAATTACTTGTTTCATCATTACTCGATCGAGCTACGCCCCATAACTGACCCTTGTATGAGAGGAGAAGTCACGGGCGTTTAAGGGTCTGGTACGTACCGTTAATCGAGAAAGAAATCACTTGAAACAAATGGAAAATTCATTGCTTTTAATTATTTTTGTCTACTGCTGGCACACTTCCCTTGGACACCTCGTGGCATTATAAGCCAATTGCGATTTTGAGTCAGCAGCACTAGTAAATATTCGGCTCCGAGTACAGCTAAAATTTCAGTCACAATAATTTCCTTCCAAGGTCGTATTACGTTGCCGATTTGGCCCGGCCGCTCAGAACAGGCCTTCTATTAAGACCTTGCCTATCAGTTCCATAAACACTGACCTTGCGAGATGGTTCTATTTTTTTTTCCCTATGGCTATTTTGCGTGAATTTTGAAATTGTCATTTTTGAGATTTGGTCGCTAACTTTTCAATCAGTGGACGAAATCCTCAACTTTGACCAATGCGACCGCTCAAATGAAAGCTACTGAGTGGTAGTGCCCTGTGGTACTGTTGTACATGGTGGTTCTAACTGTTGATTCTGTGGATGACCTTAACTGTGAGCATTCAAATGCAAGCTATGTGAGCAGCACTTTCCTGTTTTACTGTTTCCTGCTTTAGCTGTACAAGGTAAGTCTGCCTTTTGAATCTGTCGGTGAAATCCTAAAGTGTTAACATTCAAATGAAAGATACTGAGCAGTATTTTCTTGTGGTACTGTTTATGACAATGTACAATGTGGTTCTAACTTTTGACTCTGTGGATAAAATCCGAAAGTGTGACCATTGAAATGACAGCTATGGAGAAGTCCTTTCCTGCAGTGCTCTTTCTTTTCCAATTTTCTGCAAGGTGGATTTTGTTCTTTTCGTCAGTTCAATGTAAAATTCTGACACTCTTGAGTGACAGTAAAAGCTTTAATATCCAGCAGGCAATCCTCCTTTCCTGTAGTCAGATTCAGCGTAGATTTGTGGTA
>Ga0126336_10000910_pt1 | contig 14006 bp, 15 predicted proteins | sample SidCmetagenome_FD_92530 | JGI IMG/M metagenome (GOLD analysis project Ga0126336, IMG submission 92530) | Coral microbial communities from El Islote,Puerto Morelos, Mexico - Siderastrea C C metagenome | ecosystem: Host-associated > Invertebrates > Cnidaria > Coral | place: El Islote,Puerto...
GAAGTCAAACAGTAACAGAATAAGGAACTTTTTAAAGAGTCTTAAAAGACTCTAAAGCCTATCAGTTGGGTGACTTGGTAAACTAGATACTTAAACGATAAAGTTTGTTTGCTGCGTGGCATTAAATAGAATACTCAAGAGTTGTTTCAGGTAAAGTTTCAAAAATTGCCAAAAAAGGTGAAAGAATCGTAGACGTTGCGGGCTTAGCCCTTCTTCAGTAGGAGTTTATCAATCCAGCTCATCTCGGTAGCCATCACCTTGCGATGATTCTAGCATTAATTCGCTCTTATCCTAGTACCCATATTCAAAGGCACATCCCAGAATGTTTGCTCGTTCGTTCTCATATGTTGGCTTGGGTTGTGCAGGCGGATATCATCCTTCGCCAAGTTCCAGCCGCACTATTGAGGAGCATCCATTTCTTGATAATCTTCGCATGGTCTGCTAGTAGGTTTCATGTGGTCTTTAATAATTATATGTGGATACCCCCAGCTAGAATAAAACCTTCCGTTTCGGCCTTTCTTTTAGGCTCTCTGTTTTAGATGTCTACATCAGGTTTTCGGCTTACTCGCAGGGGGAATTTCTTTTGCAATCAGTGCAGGAGCATTGAATTCCTACAAAGGAGCCTGGACCCTAGTGAAGTAGAAGCACGAAATTTGCTCCCTTTTATTGAAACAATCTAAAAGCTTAAGTATAGAAAAAACGGAATTAAATGTTAAATTACGTTTTTTTCTACTTTCGAAGTTAATTCTAATTATTTACATTATTAATTAACTTGGCCTTCTGGGAAAGGATTGTAAAATGAAGGGTCCCCGTGGCTAAATAAAATACTTCTTCTTCTTTTCTATTTTTTTTTTTTGGTTCATTGAATTCCAAGTTTATTAGGAGAAAATAGGAGAAAATAAAAACCTACAAATGGCAGGAATAACGAGATGTTTGCCTACTTTTTGCATTTTTAATCAGACAAAACTTTGCCACCTGGAGCAAGCTGTAGTAATATGCAAATGAGGTTATTTTTTAACAATACGAAGGCACGCTCTTGTTGTGAAAGTCGTTACCTAAGATCCTGAACGGGTTGTGGGGACCAGGCTAACTTAAAAGCGGGTGTTTTCAAACACAAACATGTCTTTTTCGTTTCCGCTTTCCACTAAGGCACACTACAACAGGGACGTATTGAGCAATAGCGTCCATTTTATTGTTCTTACATCAGATTGAAGAGGAAGAGGTTCAAAGAGAAGTAAAGAGGATAACGAGAGTAACGTCGCTCGTTCAACGTCAAGTTTAAACGGATAGGAAAGGCATCAACAACCGTCGATGAAGGTAATATTTGAATATTATACTTTAAAGCCCCTCCCTCTGAAGGAAAGGACAATATTGCCATTCCACATTGTGGCACACCTAGTTTTGTACTGTTGCTGCCAGTGTACCACTGTTTCTGTACTGTACGGCTCGGGTGCAGATTGGCAAATTTGACAGTGAAAGAACAAAGCGCTTTTTTTCTTTCTAATAACTCTTCCTAAATTTTATACCAATAATTGGTGGTTTTCAAAAGCCATTATTCTTGACTGGCTGCTTTGTACAGTTGTTTTGGAGGTAGACACATCAGAGAAATCCTTGGAAACGAAACTTTATTTCCGACGTTTCTTGTTAGGCTTGTGGTGTTTCCATTCATTTGCACTGCACATCCTTTCTGTGCATCATTTTTGCTTGATTAGCGCGCGCATAAGCGTGTGCACGTTCTTAACTTGGCAGGTTTTTGTGTTAAAATTGAGCTGTTTAGAGAAATCTCTCTCAAAACATAGTTACCAATTACTCCAATTTTTAGTTGGATACGGAAGTAATTATCGCATGATGGTTACTAATTAAACAATAACGTTCTTCTGTCGAAGGCACTATCGTGTGATAGGTTGCCCTAGGAAATTTGATGTTCACAACAAATATTACGTTCGAGGGCTTATATGAAGTTTGAAACATCATATTTCCGAGGGAACCTATCACACACCTAAAACAGAAGGACTTTATTGTTTTCATTGTACAACGCTATGTTTTGAGCGAAAATTGTCAAAAACGGGCACTATGCGCTGATAGGTGCCCGCTAAGGAGAGACAATATCGTGTCACGTGATCGATTACGACCAATGGGAACACGCCAAAATTTGGCGTTGTACTATAACGATACTTTATGAATTCATTACCAGTCAAAGTGTCTATTGTTAAAATTTGCTCTATGAACACAAAGGAGGTTAGTTTCTAAAGAAACTGTGGTGCTGCGTTGGTGGTGATAAGTTAACAAAGTAAACTAGCTACCGTAAAGAAATTGAAAGCTGATGTTTCAGGGTTTGCTGTATGGTTTGTCCAAGGCACAGATTTCCAAGATGAGAGAAGGCAGCGGAAGGTCTTATTTTGAATATTGGGCGAAATTCTCATGTGACACCAGCGCGGTCGAGCTGCTCCGTTTGTTGCCTGTTCGCTCACAAAGTTGTTTTTATAAATTTGGAGGTTTGAATTTTAAGGCACTACATGGGCTATTACCATTGCGCCTTAGTAAACTTATCAGTGTCCATCGTAATCCTCTTGCGGTTTTGGGTCTTATGAAAGACTTCTTCCTGAACTCCTCAGCGGGAGTGATGCTGCCCACACTTGGAGCCAGATCTTTTTACGCAACTGCCTCTGAACTAAAGAATAACACAAATTTGAAATTTATCTTTTACGGGTGGCTTTTCACATTTCAGTCACATCTTTACTCTTGTTCTTATGCTAGTCTCTAAATAATATTTTTTCCTTATTGGTAAAAATTGTTTATACTTTTTATCTTATTGTCGACACTAAAGCGCTATTGATCAGGAAATGTAAATAGGTCACTATAATAGTGCCAATGCATAATAAAAACGGATGACCATGTAAAAAGCTTACGAGGTCAATAAATCAGCTAGTGCAAAACGTTTCCGTTATTTTCAGTCACATGATGGGATATGTATCGGGTGTATTTTTTTTAGAAAGTGGTGATACCAGCAGGTAGGAAAAGGAACCCGATTGATCGAGGTGGCATTTGCGTCTTTGCCACATCATCTGCTTTTGTGCCTCCGTTAAAAAGGTGCAAGACTTTGATTCCATAAGGGTGCAAGTTCAAGTCCTGCAAGAGGCCCCACCATAACTTCTTTGTTAAGCATTTCCTAAATTGAAAGTAAGTTTACATTGAATTGACCGAGCGATCGGAGTTTACTCGTAGCCCGAGTCAAGTTCAAGTCACGAGTCAAGTTCGAGTCAGGTTAAAAAATCTTTTTCTATTAATTTATTTTTTCTTTTGATTGTGATTCTTGCTTTCATGACGATGTGCCAGTGGTAAACAGTCTATAAAGGTCAAACACTTGTCTGGTCTGAGATCTTGATCGATCGATCACGAGCGTCATTCGAGCTACGATTCGAAGCCTGCTTTTCAAAAATATGACAACTCATAGTATTTATAAATTTTCCTGAAAGAATGTGACCTCTATTTGCATGAAGCTTAAGAAGAGGTCCCATTTTCATGATACACCAAGCGAGAAAACTGATGTGAAGTAATATATCAAACACGAGAAAGAGTGTTTCATCGGGATATCCAAACACCGAGAAGTGGGTTGAAAAAACGAGGCGCAGCCGAGTTTTTTAACCGACTTCGAGGTGTTTGGAGACCTGATGAAACACTCTTTCGAGTTTTTGATATGGCTTCTCAAACCATTCATAATTCTTGGAGAAATTCAAGGCAAAAGTTCGCAAAACTCTATGCTAATTAGGATCCGGTATCCAAACCACCGTCACGGTAGTGATTTCCTTTGTTTTCTCTTTATGAATTATTAATGAGTTTGAGAATAAATATTACCGTTCGCGCCACTCGAGCGCCATCTTGTTGCGTCCACAGGGGACGTCCACATGTTGGAGGACATATTGTTCCCCAGTATTTCAGCAGGATACGAACCTTAATCTTCTTCTTGTCCGCGAGGTTTAGAGGAAAAAATTATCTCAAGAGTGTTAGAAGTATTTTGCCTGTCTTGGGCCATACATGTGTTAAGAGACGGTAGCGAAAGGGACTCTACGGAAGCTTTGACGACATGCCGCTAGGTAACTTATCCAAACGGTAAGTTACATATAACCAGGCTTCGGAGACCATGGTGAACAGTTAGCTCTTTGAGCTTTGGCCACCAACAAAACTGATGAAAACCTTCCAGGAAAATTAATAGATGAGGAGGATAAGCAAGGAATGGGGTTAATTTCGTTCAATTAGTTGTTACCAACACCGGGAATGAACTCTCGCGATCGCTCGACAGGAAAAATATCTCTTGGACTGTTCATGTTTTGCGCATCAGTTAGGGAAACATTATGAAAGAAAGAATCGCAATCAAAAGAAATTAAAATAAAGTTAAAAAACGGATGTTTTATTAACCTGACTCGAACTTGACTCGTGACTTGAACTTGACTCGGGCTCGAACTTGACTCGTGGTAAGAGTAAACTTGAACGATCGAGCGATAGAAGAATGCAACTGCTGCAAATGCGAGAACTCGTTCATTGCTGGGAATTTGGGTCTGAATTCAAACACGATAAACTCTCACAGTTATTTAATTTTCTGTCGGCAGATTTGTTCAGCTTTATTGTGGATTCTTTGCTGCTTCAGTGTCAAAGGTATTTAAAATAAAATCTTTTGTATTTATTTTTAAAAACAACTCGTTTAACAAAGCGTTTCATCTGAATAATTGACAAGTTTCAAAACAGTTCTAACAAGAAAGTCCAATGGGCATTCTATCCGGCCGTTCTGACCCTCCCCACCCCTAAGCTTCACAAATGTTAGCGCAATCCTGTATACGAACCGGCGTGACGAAAAATTTGATTGTGTGGCACAATATTTTGACTATAGCGTTACTGGATGACGTAATGTTTAAACTCTGATGACTCAGCTTATCTTTCTTATCGCTTTATTTCTGCTGAAAAACGCAAATTCACTCAAACGTTGAATGTCGGTATAAATTTGCCCACAACTGAGGATGCTTAAAAGGGGTTGACGAAATATTTATTGTTGTGCCTAGACCGTGAATACAAACAGTGAACATAGCAGTAGAATCAAAATATAACGCTTGATAAACACGAGCTCGAGCAGATCGTCAGAGTCTGGGCCACGTTAACGCATATCTCATGACGTGATGTTTAAATCCGGTTCGCTAACCGGGAAATCCCCATGCAGTAAACAAGTTGACTAGGAACGGCTATGTACGGCTATGTACCAGTCTATGCACTTACAAAATTGCCTCAAACCCAACCAACACCACACGCAAACCACATGCATCGACTGATAATATTCAGTTATTTTCTAACTTAATGACTCGTAACAGCTACCTTATTAATTGATCTCCTTATTAATGAGCAATTCCTTCGTCTTTATGAAATTAAAATCAACTTCTCGCGTCAAACAAACACTCATCTCTCTCCCTTCTCAAGAACTATGATGTATCGATGGTGCAATCCACTAATTGCATCATCATACTAGTGCCATTCCCTTCCTAAGCCACCGTTCCTTGCCGCGTTAATAAGCTGCAAACGCAGCTGTCGTTTCTCTCCTCTGCGAAATACAGGTTACCCAATGAGAATACTTACAATCCACTTCGGAAACCGTTCCCCCTTAAAACGCCAAGGAAAACTGCCTCTCACGCAGCACAATCTTACATCGCTGCTATACAAGACGCAACTTTCAAACCAAATCACATTCACATAAGCGTGATATGCTCCTCACATTCACAAATCCTTCCACTCCCACATTTTTACATCCCTCAAAATGTCAATCTCCATAATAAAACTCCTGCGCTAAAAAAATTTTCACCATAACCACTGACTAGATCAGACAACATAGCCAAATTCGCATTCAATCCTATTAGTTGCTTTACTCAGTTGCGCATGCGTTACACAAGACAAATACAGAAACCCCAAACTTAACAACCCTTCACCGTTTGTATCTTAAATACTGTAAATTAAGAGACAAGAACACACGTAGGTTACATTGAGCAGACTAATATGCGCATGCATCTGCAGACAGTACCGCTCTTAAGTACCCGTACCACAAACTGTACAGCACTTTGTTCGTATGTTTAAGCCAACTGACCCCCCCACCCCCCCCCCAAAAAAAACGGTCCATTTTATAAACCTCCCTTAGAACAAAACTTAAAGAATGCTTTTAAAAAATACTTGTACGATCCTTACAACCCAGGACCCTAGACGTCAATCTACACAAACTGTAACTGTTCAAGTAACTTAATCCATCCTATTTCGTGTTGTTTTGAGCCTTGTCAAAAGTGTCGGTTATGAAAGGCCCACTGTAACTGGTTCGCGCTTTAGCGATTAACCTTCCATATTTGGTGAGGGTAATAAACAAAGGTCAGAAAGTTTAGAAGCAATTGATTTCGAAAAGGTAAGATACGCTAAACGTTAAACGTCCTATCAGAACACAAGTTTAATATTGACCCTTAAAGTACCTAGCTTTTTTTGAGAAGTTACAAGTATTCCAGAATGAGATAAAGTAACTATCCAGTTAGGATTTCGAGTCGGATTTCGAGTCGGGATCTCAATTCGAATTTTCGAGTCAGGATTTCGAGTAAGGATCTCGAGTCAGTATTGGAATACACAGTGGATACCTTAATTTGGAAAGTCCATACCATCTCACTTTCGGTTTAATGGTTTAATTTTATACTCCGGTATTGCAAGACGGTCCGCTCTTAATTGAAGCGACCATTCAATATCACTGGTTCCTTTATCTCAGGTGAGGTCTATGAAACGATTTATAGACCTTTTGGTATTTTTTATTTGCCACTAGCTCATTGAAGCGTACATTGAAGAACTGATGTCAGAATTTTGCATAGATCTAGAGAGTAAAGGTAATGTCGCCTAAAATTTTAAATTGAAAACTTCTAATAAAAGATTCAGATGAAAGCGACTTTATATTAAGAAAGGCATTTGCAACAGTTGAATCATCAAGGTCAAAGTCCCCTTTCAGTTTTGTAACAGCCGTAAAATCCGTCCTTTATTCGCTTAGATCAACGAGACGCTCGACACTGTCTGGCGGTTTACAATGCAAAAATCCGTGTTACCGTAACCGTAAATCCACGAGTTAACGCAGTGTTCGATCCCCTAGTTTCTCCGTAAGTTCCTTGAGAAATGACAAATGTCCAGTTAGTTTTCCTTTAGTATACAATATCAAATTTCAATGAAGCGAAAGAAAGCGTTCAGCGCCGAGGTTTGACCTAAACTGGAATGAACCTTGGTAAAATCACGTGACCTAAATGCTCAGACGGACTGGTCCGACTCCACAAGACAACCAACATAAGAAACTAGCATTTACATGGCTCCCCTAAAATGTTCATCATTTTAACCAAAACAGTTCTTTCTCTAAATCATTCAATGTATTCCGTGTATCATTCAGCAAACAGTTCCTCTGTCTCCTCGTCGGGGATTCCTGGTCTATCCTTGGGTGACTCTAGAAGCAGCACAAGTTTGTTAACTGGTCGATCCAACACTGACCCAGTTGCAGTTGGAAAGTTACGGATCTGAGTTGGCCGTTGTCATCTCGACGTGCAACAAGGACTCTAGCCATGGGCCACTTGTTTCTGGAAGTATTGTTGTCTTTCAACAGAACGATATCACCTTCCGTGAAGTTTCTTCTCTGGCGTGTCCACTTTTGTCTCAGCTGTAGGCTCTGCAAGTATTCTTCACTCCACCTGTTCCAAAACTCATTAACAATATGCTGTACACGCCTCCAGCGTCACTTGCAGTAAATATCGTCTTCCCTGGAGGAGGGATAATAAGCTTGGTTTTGCCGGTGAGAAGTGCGCTTGGCGTTAGTGGCAACGGTGACAGTGGGCCACTTAAGATCTCGGTAGTAAGAGGGCGACTGTTTACAACAGCTTCAGCTTCACATAACAGAGTTTGTAATGATTCGTCGTCTAAACTGTGACCATGTTGCTTCAAAAGCGCTGCTATAACGTTCAGCACGGACCAAATTTGTCGCTCCCAGACACCTTCGAAATTGCTTGCTGTAGCAGGGTTTCTGATCCAATCAATGTTGTGTTTGAGAAGTTCTGCCTTAACCTTCTCATCATCCATTTCTTGAAGGGTTGCCTTTAACTCATTTTCGGCTCCAACAAAGTTGGTACCTTGGTCACTGCGAAGTTCAGATAAAGCGCCGTAGGGCTTGCAGGAATGAATCTGTTTCCATGGAGTGTGCTACTTCAACGTGTATGGCACGGGTAGCCAGGCAAGTAAATAAGGATCCGTATCTTTTAACTTCTCTCCTGCCTTCCTTAACATGCCACGGACCGAAACAATCTACCGCGCAGTATGAAAACAGTGGTGCGGGCTCAACGCGTGAACTTGGGAGGTTGGCCATTTTCTGTTCTCCAACAGTACCGCGGAGGTGGCGACATCTGACACACTTTGAGATGAAGTGTCTGACTGCTGCATTTCCATTGATGACCCAGTAACAATTTGAATGAAGCTCGTTTAAGGTGACGCCTGTTCCGTTATGATGAGTATTCTCATGGGCGTGGTGGATGACCATCTCTGTAATATGGCCAGCCTTTGGTAAGATGACAGGGTTCTTAAAATTGTCTGCCAGGGTAGTCTTTGTTCTTCATCCTCCAACTCTAAGCACTCCACTGGCATCCAGGTATGGATCAAGGGCGTTAAGGGTACTGGTTTTCTTTAAGACAGCTTTATTTTCTTTATCACACTGGCGGTCTTTACGCACACCTCCAGTCTGGGCTTGAAATTGTTTCAAGGGTTTCACTTCTTTATCAAAGGCATTCCCTTGCACGAGCTTGAGGATTTCTATTTGTGCTTTTTCGAGGTCTCTGACCATGATACGTGTTGTAGGGCAACTTTCACTTTCACAACTCTGTCCATTAATTTGAAGGCCTTCATCAACCAGACGTTACATGTCTGGCCTACTGGTGCTCATCCTTAGACGACGTTTGTATTCCAGACAGATGGCGACTGCGTTCTTTAACCGTTGCCAGTTGGAGAATCTTTCAAATCTGCTTAACATGTTTCCGCGCTCTTCATTTACTGTGGCGTGGGCGGTGACCTTACTAACGTCTGTAGAACTGGCAGTCGGCCTCATTACCCCGCCGTCAGGACGGGGTCTAGTAGTACCCATTTTTTCCGTGGTTTTTTTTGGTGGTCACTTGCCCCAGACCTCCGGATTTCGCTCGGCCAAACAAATACTCGCCGTGTCTTTCGCTACACAGGCAAGGGCTTTTATCTTGAGTGATCGCAGCATATTTTACACCCCCGGGGGGGGGAACAACGGCGGGGTCTAATGCCCCTGGGGCTTTTCTTGTTTTCATACAAGCCTTGTTGAGGCCACTGATCCTCCGTCTGCCACAAGAAATCCGGGCCGTTAATCCACTGCGACTTCTGCACAAACTCTTTGACATTCACTCCTCTTGATCCTTCTTCTCCTGGGTTAGTTCCAGACTCCACGTATCGCCATTGCTCGGGTACAGTGTGGTTACGGATAACTGTACTCTATTTGCAACGTATACCTGGAATCTTCGAGACTCGTTATTGATGAATCCGTGCACGACCTTGCTATCTGTCCAATGGAATTCTTGAAGTTCTTCGTAATCTAACTCTTCTTTCAGCATACTTGCAGCTCTTACTGAAATGGTAGCTGCAGTGAGTTCAAGTCTTGGAATAGTCACTGTTTCCCGTGTTGCTACATGAGCTTTACCCATTACGAGGGAACAATGAATTCTACCGTTTTCATCAATCAACCTGAGATAAGAGCATTGTCCGTATCCACTTTGCGGCGCGTCTGACTTGTTATGTAGCTGCACAGTGACAATCCTTCCAAAACCAGGAGGCTTCAAGTGTCTTGGGATGTCCAGCTACTCAAGTAACGGTAACTGGCTTCTCCACCTTTCCTATTTAGCGAGAACTTATCCATCGATTGGCTCGTCCCAGCTTTTTACGTGACAGATCTCTTGAGGTATCTGCTTTCCAACGTGGACGGCGGGTGCAATGAACCCGAGTGGGTCGAAGATCGAGTTCCCTCACCGTCTTTGGCTGTGCGTTTCAAAGCAAAGTTGTAACATCCTGGCGATGACCAACTCCGAAGACACGGGCTGTCATACAGTACTCTTGAGGTTCTTGCGTTAGGTCTCCATTTGGCCACCATAAGAAGCGGGGGTAATCCTGTTCTTCCTTTGTTACCTTGACTTGAAAGAACATTTTCTCTATGTCCGCCATGAAGGCCACTCTCTCCTTTCTGAATCTTGTGAGCACTCCAGTTAGCTTGCTTGTAAGGTCGGGCCCTTGTAATAAGTGATCATTGAGCGATTTACCCTGGTAACGAGCTGAACAATCAAATATTACGCGGATGCTGCTTGGTTTTCTAGGGTGATAAACCCCATGATGAGGTAGGTACCAGAGCTTTCCTTCGTCAGGATTTAGTTCTTCAGCATTCACCTTTTGGGCATATCTCTTCTCTATGATCTCAGACATGAGGCGGATGTAGTCAGTGCGATACTTCGTGTCACCTTCTTTAGGCCGTGCAGGCGTTGCACTGCTTGAGGACGGTCATTGGGTGGTTGGACATTGTTTTCTCTAAACGGCAGGGGCGTTTGATAGTGCATGTCATCTCTATGACAGATTCCATCTTCTACTATCTTCAGGAACTGACGATATTCTCTAGATAGTGCGACTCCGTACTCCTTTTCAGCAAAGTCCAACTCAAACATTCGTGAAACCACTTGAGGTGTTAACTGTTCTTTGCCCTTCTCTCAGCAACGATGTATCCATTCGCTTCATCATCCGTGCTGCTCTTGAGAATCTGAATTCGGTTACAGTGTACTTGTTTACTGCTCTTGTGGCTGCAGGACCGTTTACGTGCCATCCCAATACTGACCGTAGCGCGTAAGGCTCATTCTCGTTTCCGCAGATAATATCTCTCGGTCGCACGGCGCTAGGGCAGTTCAGTCCGATGAGAAGTTCTATTTCTACATCCTCCATGTAAGGTGGTATGTGCTTGCTAATTCTCTGCAGGTGGGACCCTTCTTGTAGCCTTTCGGGTCACGGAATTTCATCACGATCAACTGGGATCCGTTGTCTGACGTACGTTCTAGGTAGGGGTAGGCTAACCTCATTCTCTTGAAAGTGGGAAGCTATTAATCCATCTATAGCCTTTGTATCGTTTTCTTGGGTGCCATGCATAGTGGTGAGCAGAAGTTTGGTTTCCATTCCCCCCAATACCAAGCTTTCTTAATGAATGTTCTTTAATGAAGGTTCCACCACTGGCATTATCAAGAAAAACGTACACGCATATCTTGTTATTTGGATTGTCCTTGTGGTACAACCACACTGGGACTATACCCATAGTGATTGGAGCGTCACCAGCCTCCGTCACGTTGCAAATGGCGGTGCACACGTTGACTTGGTCTTCCCTTTTCCTTTCGTTGGTTTCTGATTCCTTCTGTTGGGATTTCTTTCCTTCCGTCTTCGCCTCTTCTGGTTTCCAGTTGTAATCATGAAGTGACGTCGGGTGTTTCTTATTGCATATCTGACAGGATCTTCTACTCTTGGAAAAGCTTGGCAATGTGTTCAGGCCTGTAGCAACCGAGGCATAAACCTTTCTCCTTGATAAAGTCTCTCCGCTCTACTAGAGGTTTTTTTAAGAAACTCAGCACATTCATCCAGGTGGTGCACTTTGGAGCACAAGGTACAGCTGATGGGACGAGGGTTTTCTCCGGTGCCGTTCTTTCCTGAGAGGCCTGTTGCAAAGTTCGTACCCCTTGCTCTCTTAGTCTTGCGTTCGCTCGACTTGCGGTGCTTGTCAACTGCATCCACTGATCTGCTGATGCCTTCCTCTTAGTAGACTGGGTCTGTCGCCAAATCGGCTTGCTCTGACATAAACTGACAGAAGATATTGAAGCTGGCTATCTGACCCTTGATATTCCTAATCTTGCTAACTTTTTCAGTCCATTTACTGCGAAGGTATCTCGGCAGTTTGTCCCATATCTGACACAGAACATTGGCTGTGTTCAAGTGATTCATGTACTGCATGCCTATCATGACGTTCCTTGCTTGCTGAAGGGCAATAGAAAATTCCTGCAACCCTGTTCCGTCGTTAGGCTTCACAACGGGCCAGCTTGATAGTTTGACGATGTATTCACTTGCAATCTTGTATGGGTCACCCAAGTGTTTCTTCAAAAGTCGTCTAGCCTCTTTGTATGAATCGTCACTCTTCATCTGTAAACAGCCCTTAATTCCTTTGCCTTTCCACTAGTGTACTGATCCAAGAAATACAAGAGCTCACCAGAATTAATACCTTAGATTCTATGAGAGTTTCAAAGGCTGCTATGACTGCTGGGTATGACATGGCATCTCCAGAGAACGTAGGCAGCTTGTGGCTAGGTAAGAGACTTCTGGCCTGTTGTGTAAAGATCATTTCTGACAGTTCTGCCTGTTTCCTTTGAATGTAAAGAGAGTCTTGATCTGGTCTTATACTTTCCACAAGGCTTGAATCCTTTCTAAACACGTACATACACCTTTGCCTATCGTCACGAGCTAGCTTGGTATCAGTGGGGGACCCAGTCTCTTCTTTAAACTCTTCTTCTTTAATGGGAAGGCTCCTTGGAACAAAGGGTTTGGCAGTTGGGTTCATGCTATTAAACAGCACTGACTGAGGTGGGCGTGGTAACAGAAGTAGTCATTGCCTCTGCAATTTGTTGCCGAAGTTCAAGCTTTTCAGTAGCCATTCTTAGTGCTTGCCTCTCTTTTAAGAATGTTGCCTTAACTTATAATGCTGCAGCCTTGGCCTTTGTTTCAATCAACTTTAACTTAGTGGATGATGTTGAGGAGGTGAAGGGCCCTGAGTGACCAGATGATTTAGATTTCATTGAGTGTGTATCACGTGAATCACCACGTAGCTTCTTTGTGTCATTCAGAAAGTCAATAATTCTTTGCGTAAACGAATCACATCCTTATCACGAGTGTCATACCATTTCAGAGCTAATTTAATCTGTTCATCATCATCCAAGGCCTTGACATATCATTTGCTTCTTGCATTTTAACAAATAGCTTATCGAACTACACAACTTCGATACCCACTTGTTTTTCGTTCTTAAAACCTGCCATAAAAGACGAGATTATGTTAATCTGCTTAGTTAAGTTAGAAAGTACAGTTTTCCGATTTTCCTTTAACCTTTGAATCTCAAATTGCCTACCCTTTTCTGAAGGAATCCTTTTTCTCGCGTGCACGTGAATTTCTTCGGCATCCACGATACCAGTCAGGGGAGATGTTGCACGTGGTGACGAACTGTGAGGTGACTCGAGTTCCATGTCCATTTCACGCCAAATGCCATCCCTTTCTTCGTCGAAAACGTCCATTTTCCTTTGCAAATCTTCTTCCTTGTCTTCTTTGTGTCCTTCCATGCATGATTCGCTGTAGGTCAAACTGTAACAGGCGTAAAATCCGTCCTTTATTCGCTTAGATCAACGAGACGCTCGACACTGTCCGGCGGTTTACAATGCAAAACTCCGTGTAACCGTAACCGTAAATTCACGAGTTAACGCAATGTTCGATCCCTTAGATTCTCTGTAAGTTCCTTGACAAATGACAAATGTCCAGTTAGTGTTCCTTTAGTATACAATATCAAATACAAGAAAGCCCATTGGGCATTTTAACCGGCCATTCTGACCCTCCCCACCCCTAGGTTTCACAATGTTAGCGCGATCCTCTATTTATACGAACCGGCGTGACGAAAAGTGTGATTGTGTGACACAATATTTTGACTATAGCGGTGCTGGATGACATAATGTTTAAACTCTGATGACTCAGCTTATCTTTCTTATCGCTTTTATTTGTGCTGAAAAAAGCAAATCCACTGAAACGTTGAATGTCGATATAAATTCGTCCACAACTGAGAATGCTCACACAGGGACGACGAAGTATTTACTGTTGTGCCTAGACCTTAAATACAAACAGTGAACATAGC
>Ga0126336_10000911_pt1 | contig 14005 bp, 7 predicted proteins | sample SidCmetagenome_FD_92530 | JGI IMG/M metagenome (GOLD analysis project Ga0126336, IMG submission 92530) | Coral microbial communities from El Islote,Puerto Morelos, Mexico - Siderastrea C C metagenome | ecosystem: Host-associated > Invertebrates > Cnidaria > Coral | place: El Islote,Puerto...
ATTTACAGAGATTTTATGATGCCCTGTTTGCGTCAATTTACAGAGATTTTATGATGCCCTGTTTGCGTCAATTTACAGAGATTTTATGATGCCCTGTTTGCGTCAATTTACAGAGATTTTATGGTGCCCTGTTTGCGTCAATTTACAGAGATTTTATGATGCCCTGCTTGTGTAAATTTATAGAGATTTCGTTTTGAAATTATGGTGCAGTTTTTTTACAGACATTTTAAACGATAAAATAACCATAGAAAATTATTGTAAATGTTAGATTTACAACCATTCTTCGGAGATTTTGTAAAGTCTGTAAATTTTTCATTTTTGCTTCTTATTTCAGCAGTTCAAATTACAATCATTTCATAAACATTCTAGAAAGAAGACAGCAAGAAAACTGTATGAAATGTCTGCAAAAGTGATTTTACAAACATTTTGTATTCCATATGTAAAAGAAGGCAAGATTTGAACTCTTATAAAAAGTCTGTAAATTTAGGATTTACAGATATTTTATTAAGTCTGTAAATGGTCCAGTCTGTAAATGGTCCAGTGTATAATCATTTGATATACAGCAAGCCCGAGCAGAATAATTGTTTGAATAAAAAAGCAATCACTTATCGCTATAACGTCAAAAAAGAGAGAAAGGAATGGGAAAAGGAATAAAGAGGGACCAAGAATCGATTACATGGCTGAATGAAAAAGGTACCAAAAACATGAGGAGTGTTGCAGCGTTTCTTTGCAAAGCTGGATGAATCCATGAAATTAACTGCACCTAATTGAACGGACTAGCACAATTTTTGGAGAAAACATCGTCTAATTATTGGCTGTAAAATGTGGTATGTATGAGTTTTCCTGAAAAATTGTTGTAATCATCGTTTAAGGCGGATTGAAGATGTACGATTTCACCATAATGACTGCGAGAGTTAAAATGGACATTAGTTTGTTATCTGTTCGCATAACGGAACCATGTGCTTGTTTCACCGAACTGAAGATAGAATTTGAACTTGAACTGGTAATTTCCATGCAGCTCAGAAACAAGATTACTGTAGCGAGAAATATTAGAATTCACCATCTTAGTTTGCTAAAGCAAAGCACAAAATGCAGTTGTTCTCAGTTTAGAGGTTGCGGACGAAATGGTAAAAACAACACTCAATCAACTGGGAAAACGATTCAACTCCTTTTACATGGCATCCGATTTATATCTGAATATTAGGAGCTGTTGGAACACAGAGCTACAGCGACTGCAGGTAAGCCAGTGGCAATTTTCTGTGGTATAGCACAAAAAATGTCGCCTTTCCTTCCTTAGTGAACTGCCAATAGAAAAACTTAAAGGTTAACAGAAAAACGGAAATAAATTACGAAAAGGTTAACAGAAAAAGAGAAAGGTTCATAATTGGCTGATTAAAATGTAATTGAAACATGCGCTCAATGGTATTTCCTTGCATTTTATGTTTAATTGATTTTTAATAACATCTAGACAGCAGTTATCTCAAGCTGGAGTAGTTCAAATTTACAGTGAGGTTGCAGAAGAAATAATAAAAAAAGTCACATGAGTAATGTTACAAAAATAGACCATTATTTGAACAATGTACTTGTAATGTACCACCATTTCATGATTTTGTTTAGGGATTTCTTCCTTCAACATTCCTTGTGACAAAAGATATCATTTCATTGCATGGAAATTTAACACAGGAAATTGAGTCTTAAACAAATACCAAAATTGTAGAAAAATAAGACTGATCATACTTCACAATCACGTGTGAGCTCTGAAAACTTTGAACTGTCACATAGAAGAGCAACCCTTGACAAGTTATAAACTTACGACAGCCTTTCTCGTCAGAATTATCACCACAGTCATTGTCACGGTCACATCTCCATGCTGCTGGTATACAGCGTCCATTGTCACAGGTGAACTGCGACGGGCTGCATGTAAAACCTGCAGTTACAAAGGAAAATGCAGTTCACCAATAGGGCATCAGTTGATTGATGGTTGATGATTTGGTTGTAAAATGCAACCTAGAGTAGTGGATTAAGAACAAACTGTGATGTCCGTCGCTCATTCTCGGACGTACAAGGAAGGGTTGCTTGGGCGTCTGCGAAGGGTTGCATGTGTAATCTTACACAAAAGTCAAAACGTATTTGCAAATTGATCATGATGTGAATTAATAACTCTTGGTAATAATTGTTAAAATAATAAATGTTTTTCGTACCCGCGAATGTGTTTTGGCGATCGAATAAAGGAACGATGAATGAGAAAACGAAAACCAGCTGAAAAAAGGAAAGCTGTACACACGAGCTAGCGCCAAGTGCTGCAATGGCAAGTGTACTATGTCCAAGCTTTCCTGACGTTTGTGAACTTAAAATCAGTAAAACGTATGGAAATTTCAGAGATTTGTTGTCTCAGAGGTCGATGCATCATCGATGTTGCTGCAGCCGCTATTTCACTCGTGTTAAAAAGAAGGGCGCATGGGGGTGTAATTTCTCTGCAAATATTATATCATACCAAAGAGTTTGTCTCAGTTAAAAATCAACATAATTTGAAGCGTTTTAAATCGATCATTTGCATGAAGGCTACCTCTATGAACGAGCTTCAACGTATAATCGCTGCCAGTACAGAACCTAAGCCATGTGAGTTGATGAGTGAACCTGCTCGTGCTAATTATAGGCCACGTTTGCAATGAAGCCTAAGGAGGTTTAATTGCTAGATAAAAACGGGCGTTATTACCCAGAATTATTGACCCTAATTTGGCTTATCATTCCAATGTGCGTAAACTCCAACGAGAGGTCACCGGTCGTTTTCGATTTTTTGGTGTCGAAATTACATTGATGAGTGTTCTTTTTGTATTCTGTTTCCAAAATGTTTTCTAGCGGACAAACGTACGACGCCTGAAAAACGGCAGGTGTTTCCAGTAGGGTATATAGCAAATAGCTAGGGAGATATAGGGAAATCTACTTTGTATTTAACAAATTCATTTACTTACTGCAGTTTCTCTCATCAGAATAGTCACCACAGTCATTGTCACCGTCGCACCTATATCTGGCTGGTATGCAACGGCCATTGTCACATGTGAACTGTGATGATCTACAGGTGTAAGCTAGGGCAGGAATATAAATACGCTGTCTTACTGTCTAATCAGGACGGAGTTTTGTTGGGATCATTTCAACACAGGGGTACTGCAAGAAATATTCCATTATCCCGAGATTTAGTGCGCTATTTCCGACAAATGAGGCAGGGTTTGACATACCGATGACAAATAAGCGTCCAAAACTAGTACTGTCAACAATCATAATAAATATAGGTTGCTGTGATCAGGATTAACCCACTTATTATCGATTAATGTAGTACTATAATATAACTGTGCTTTTATGAATTATTAAGACAAGAACTTATTATTATTATTACTTACTTATTTATTACTTTTTTTATCATCGATTTCAGTGATACGCGAATTTTTTTCTTTCAAAACACCTCTGAGCACTTTGCAATACGCTTCCGTCAATCATGCCTTACATGGAAAGTGTTTGATTTTACCGAAAACAAATTAAAATTCAAGTTCTATAGTCTGACCTGAAAATAGCACATGACACACACGACATGTTATTCATCAAGACTGACAGCTGACTCTAAAGCCTCTTACTAGTAAATATATGGCTAGCCAGGGCAACTTTACGTTATAATTTAACGCCATCTTTATACCTTTGAGCTCAACCTAGAACTCATTGTCGACTCCAGAACACTTCTCATCTGCATAACTGAGGGAGCATTTTTTAACCCCGTCATACGAAAAAGAGAAGAGCTCTGAGGTCGAGAATACCTAGAACTTGAATGTCAATTGCGCGGTAAAATGTAACACTGGTATGATTGACGGAAGCGTATTGCAAAGTGCTAAGAGGTGTCTTGAAAAGAAACGTCGCGCATCACTGAAATGATCTCAAGATCTTTTTTCGGGCAGTTTAGTTTTGCTTTTACATACACGAGAAAACGTCACATGCATGTAAATAATCAGAGAAATGCAGATGTTGTGTTTCCTTTTTTTAAAAAATCTTAATAGAAAAATCAATTTCAATTTCGACTTAGAGCCACCTGGATAAAGTTCTCAATACGTCTACACAAAACGATGTTGGAGAGGTGAAATCTTGGATATGTTGTACGGCCCACTCGACAGGATCCGGTTTCTGAAGCAGCTTAGGGTATGTCTTCTTTCTTTGGATGAGATGCTAGCCCACCACAGGACTAGCTCCAGCATTTTATCGCTGGTACACCTGGTAGGGGAGGGGGAGAGAAAATGTGGGGTAAACTTATATCCCCACTCCCCCTCGCCTCCATTCAACCCGTGTCACCAGTCTGGTTAAAAGACTTGTCCTGTAGCTAGGACACCAAGGAAGTTGCTTTCTTACCAGGAGGCGAAGCCGTGAAAGGCAGATAAGACGAGGCTGGCGTTGGCCTTATCACTGTAGAAACAATAAATAAAGAACGGAAACAAAACAAACAAACAAAAATAAACAATACAAAAGATTGTGCGCTTAGTATACAGGAAAATGATACAACACTTTCAATTTGTGCTTTTTATGAAAATAAGCCAGTGCGAAACAAAGCATTTACTACCTTACTTGTGGCGCTGCCTTCAACTAATTTCATAATTTGTGCTGGACAAGATTTTAAGTAGGTTAACGCTAGATAAGAATGTACGTTCTCCCTATTCCTATATCCCCAACTGAAGGCAGCCAAATTTTGTTAGTTGGTTTTTGCTTCAAATAATTGCATGATAATTTTCATAAATGTTGCTTTAGTTAACAGGCCACTCCAAACTTTTTTTTTTTAACTCTTCACTTGCTATTCTTCGTAAATAACATGGAGTTTCGTTTAAGCCCAAATTAGAAACAATGAAAGTCAAATGTTTTGTGTGCCGTAACGTCCACTTATTTTAGAGCGCCATATATTAGGAAAAAATAGATCAACGTGATGAAAGCCATAATTTTCACCAGAGACAGATAGAGAACCTAAAGCTTACTCAGCTAGGGTCATTGCTTCAAGTGCAAAGGAAAAGACAACTTCTTTTCATCGAACAAACGTCTCCTTCAGGCGAAATTAAACTAAAGCAATTTTATGGCATTTTCTTCTAACATTCAATAAAAAACTTTTGACATCCATAATAATAACAGAAACGACAAATACCTGGTGTAACAATCCAAATTGACGAATAGTTGGCTGTTGAAGCAAAGAGCCGGCAGATAAGTTTTTTTTTTTTTTTTCTATTTTATCGTCTTGTGTTTAATCGTGATTAAGTAGCAGCCCTTGTGAATCGTTTAGGCTGAAAAGCTACTATAGGGTATCAATTCCAAGCATTTGTTTCCATTTTTAATAGCATGAGAATCTTGCCAGTGTACCCAGGTCTTGTTACTTGAATGCTCCAAACGCGAGGCTTTTAGGTACTTAACGAAAAAACTACTTTAAATGTCTACTTTCACCTTTTTCAGGTTGTTTTAGGGCTTTTATGAGGAAAATTTGTCTCAGCCATCATCGCCAAGGTTTTTGTTTTTTCAAAAGATTATAAACATCACGCTTCATTTTTTCCATAATTAATTAAAGGAACCAGACGTTGGAATTACCACACCAAAATAAAATGGCCTCGTCTGTATCAGTACGGTGTGTACTTCAATTGGCTTCAAGGATTTATATTTTCTTTAGATACAAGAGCTTTTAATTCCTTGATTATCATTCTTTTGGGACATCTGGCTATTCTTATTCCGGTTTAGGAATAACAGAATTTACGCGGAATTTCAATTTCGAAAAGAACGCTCCTGCTAAAAACAGAATATCCCTGGCGGAGGTGACCTGAGAACTACTATGTCTGCACACGGGCGGACAGCCGCGTAGGATTTCTAAAATTTCCCAAAACAACGCGTATTCTAAACATTGCGACTAAACCTTATCCTTTTCATTCTGTTCATTCTGTTATTGGGAGCAGAATGAACGGAATGATATTCCGTTCATTCCGAAAACGGAATCGCTCCCAAAAAACACAAATACCGTCTATTCCGAGTATTCCTATTCCGGAATAGTCCTAAAAGAACGCGCCCTTAATCAGACCTATACAACGTCTAAAACTGTTTTCGTTGATGTCTGCAATTTAAGCTGATGGCGTCATATGACGCAACAATTACGTCATGCCCTCAAACGTCAGCCATTTTTGATCTGCAGTCTTGAATTTTTCCTAAATTTTTCCAAAACCTCCCAAATGCTCAACATTGAACAAAAAGTAATCAAATTAATAAAGGAGACTAAAGTAATCTAGTAAACATGTAAAAGTCAAAGCAAGAAAATTGTCATTTTGAAAAAGAGGAAAAATTACCAATTCTAAAAGAGGCCTGCCAAAATGTGGTTGTCATGATAACGACAAAGTTTGATGACTTTCACGTGTATGCGCTCGGGTAGATTCCATGCCCCTTTCTCCCGTCTAGATTATGTTAAGACAGGGTAATTTTAAATTTTGCAAAAATTTAAAGCCTGAAAAATATGGTTACCATAGCAGCAGCAAAACTTAAAAAAAGTGACATGTCATACTAGATTTGAAAATTCCCAAAGTGGCTTTTGCTTAAAAAACAAGGACCTTGAAAACAAGGTCCCTGCGGGCAAACACCTGTCCTCTCGGACTGAATTGGGCTAGTGAACATGACGTAACAGGGATCAGAGGTTCTTATTATTAACTGACAGCTGGTAAATAATAGCAACAAAATGTCCACCTTGACTTTGACCTTACTTGAGCAGATGACTGATGCATCTTCATCATGCCCACAATCGTGATTACCCCATCCATTGTGCCCACAACGCTCCAGGGACATTTCATTTCCAAAGCATCGCGCGTTGTCCAGCCATATGTCGCCACTTCCACGACCAAAGTAAGCATTTCTTGGAGCCCTAACGGCGCCAGGATAGCCAAGTGCACGACACACGACTTGTGCGTCGTTTATTTCCCAGAGATCATCACAAACTGTTCCCCATCTGCCACGGTAAAATACCTCTACCCTTCCCTCTCCTTTCCAGCTTCCTCCAACTAGTCTTAAACCTAAGTAGGGATTAGCTATGTCTTAATGTTCATGCTGACTGATTGAGTGAATGATGGTTGGTTGGTTAGTTGGTTAGTTGGTTGGTTGGTTGGTTGGTTGGTTGGTTGGTTGGTTGGTTGGTTGGTTGGTTGACTGACTGACTGACTGACTGACTGACTGACTGACTGACTGACTGATTGACTGACTGACTGACTGACTGACTGACTGACTGACTGACTGACTGACTGACTGACTGATTTTGCGGTTAAATAATCCTAGCGCCTGTTCCCACAAAGGACCCAAAATTGCTTTCTTACCAGAAGGCGAGGCTGTAAAAGGAATGTAAGACGAAGCTGGAGTTGGAATTATCACTGCATAACAAACAGAAGATAAACACTAACGTGAGTTAAGATTTTACCCTTGAACTAAACCACTGCGTGCACAGGGATATAATAAACACAGTTTAGTATAAAGGAAGTTAACCAGCGCAAAAGAAGCCTGTCAGATTTACCCAATCAGTTAAACATTATAATTCCCATTAAGTGCTTATTTCCTGTTTTTCAAGTTGTCAAAATAGTGTTTCTGTCCATGCCAATAATGCCTGAATCTTCGCCGTCTCTGAATAATTGAACAACTACTTTATAACTGAAGCTTTCATTCACTGACCACTCCTTTATTTTTCCTTTCTCCCTGTTATCATAGTTGTCAAAATAAAATCACTTCTGTTTAATTAGCAATTATTCTACGAGGACTCGCTGGATAACAAACCCCTACTAGACTCCTTCTGGCGGCTGGCACGTGGCAAGATAATGCCAGAGGCGCACAAATTGTCCGTTGGCCGAGAAGCAAAGCTTCGAGCGCAACTGTTAAATTTTGAGGACAATCTTTCAGCAAAGGGCATTATCTTCCAATATACCAGCAAGCCAGGAAGGGTTATTTATTTTGAACCCTTCCAATTAATTTGGACAACGCTCGAGCTCTACTGTGGTAAAGGTAAAACAGTCAGTGATCAGTCAGTGATTGTTGTAGATCCACTCGCCTGCGGCTTGTGAATCTACAACACTTTGACAATGTTATGAAGAAATTTATCATCAATAAGAGGACAGACACATAAAAACTGACGTCAATTTGTTAATTGTAGACAAGTCCGTTCGTACAAGTTGTACGAAGGCTTCATACGCTTGTTTGATTGAACTGAACACAAAATTTGAACTTGAACTCGTATAATTTCCATGCAGCTCAGAAACAAGATAACTTTTGTGAGGAATGTCACATTCGCCAGCTTACTTTTTCGATGCGTTTTGCAACGCAAAGCCCAAAAACGCAGTGGTTATCACTGAGTTTAGAGGCCGTGGACGAAACGGCACGTAATATCAACAACTGGGAAAGTAATTCAACTAAGTTATACAAGGCACATACTATTTATATTTGAACAGTTGGAGCTGCTGGGAATCAGATTTTCTTTGAGCGCAGGTAAGCCGATAACAATTTTGTATAGTAACAGCCGAAAAAATGTAGCCTTTCCTGGTTTTCAGTTTTATTTTTTTAGCACTTGTTTAAAGGTTATTTTCTTGATTTCAGTCGTAATTCACCGTGAACGCTGACACTTGATATTTAATGCTTTTCCTCCATTTTACTGACTCTGTTTTATTTTTTGTCAACTCTTGATATTTCGGTGTCGAAAGAATTTATAGAGCGTGACTGTAAAAGAATTGAAATTGTGAACACGAAATTGCACGACACACGACGCGTCGTTTATATCCCAGTCATCATCACAAACCGTTCCCCAAGATCCACGGTGAAATATCTCTACTCTTCCCTCTCCTTCCCAGCTTCCTCCAACTAGTCTTAAACCTAAGAAGGTAGTAGCTATGTCTTAATTCCATTTGTAGAATTAAGTGCACAAGATTACAGAATATTGTGCAAACTCATGCTGCAGTTACATAAACTTAGTACCACTTTCCACAACCGAACCAAAACTGCTTTCTTACCAGGGGAGGCCGTGAAAGGAATGTATGACGAAGTTGGCGTTGGAACTATCACTGAGAAGAACAAACAAACCAAAAAAAAAAAATAATAATAATAATAAGTGACCCAAGATTTTACCCTTTAAACAAACCTTTGTATTTACAGGGATATGCTAAACATTCAATTTTTTGCTTATTTAAGTAAGTGAAACAGTACAAAACAAGCCTGTCAAATATAAGGGTTTTTAATGTCAATCTGTTTAAAAACATAATATAATTCCTATCAAGTGATTATCCTTTTTTTTTTCTTTTTTTTTTTTTGGGTCAAATATTGTTCCTCTCAGTGCCAATCAATCTTTCCTCCTTTCATTTAAAATTCATATTATGTGTTTCTTGTCTCTCTAGAATTCAACTGCCCAGTACTGATCCCTGGTTTGTTAGACGCGTCACCTGGCGGCTAGTCGGTTACGGTTTGCACGTGCATTTCCTTCTCTGCTTAATCACTCCTCGGGGTTTTTAATAAGCAATAGGGAAACAATTGGGATGCATTTTGTGTTATTCGTACGTTTCAGCAACTAGCAATTTACAAGTTTAACAATTATGAACTCTAACTTTGAGGAGGACAAAGCGGAATTCCTTGTTGCAAACAAAAAGTAACCAAAAACATTACCAATACCAATATAGAAGCGTTTATTGTCTCCTTAGGCGCTTCACGTTCGAAAATTTTGGATAGTTGTCTCATGGGCTTTGAAAAGCAAAACAAATAATAACAATCAGTTCGTTTACCTATTATTCTTTTTTGAAAAAAGGTCCAACTGCATATCACTCCTCGTATCTGAATCAAGAGCCCTTTATGCAATTCGATAAGGGAAGTGGATTTATTAGCTTATGCTCCCAACACGTTATTACGGAATGGATACTCACTTCTTAACACGTTCTATTTTCATGACAGTAACTTTAAATACTTGGAATGAAAACGTTCCTTGTAATAGCTCTACATGAAAAGGAAAAGACCCGAAGGATTGCTTTAAATTCGACGGCGTATATAGAAGAAATTGGAGAGCTTGAATGGAAGACATCCTTGTTCGAAGACATACTCCTTGAGATCTGAGTCTTCTCAAGCCCTCGTATGTAAAACATGAATCGTGTCAGAAAAGCTTATATTTTTGTCGTAGCGGTGCTAGCTTTCGCCTTTTCCAAAGGTAAATAACTTGGCCAAAAAAATTATTTTGTTTGAGGATTAACACTTGGGATAATTCCGTCTGCAAAGAAAAGATATTGCAAATGCTGGTAGTCAAAATTAACGCCACAGAAAAACTCGCCTGAAATGCTGACTATAAAGCGAATTAACAGCATGCAGACCGCTGAGGACCGCTTCGCGCTTGGGCCATAAATCGAGCGGAAAGAAACGAGGATCCGTAACTGATTTTGAGTTGGAAATTAACGTTACACTTTACAGGGTATTTTTACGGTCTAATTGTGTTTTTCTCGTCTTTGTCGATTCATCGCAATACAATGGCTATTTTCTGATCAATTTCGTGATTTATTAACGGTATTTCCTGGAGACTGAAAAGCAATGGTTGGAAACGCGTGGTATAAATTCAAACATTCGCGCGTGCAGTAATTTAAGTGATAAACGCGGTAACGGCCAAAAAGAAACAGCCAGTTAACAATATGGTGTACACGAGAAAGATTTCTGCTGAACAGCGAGCAAAAGTTTGGTTTCTTAAGGAAAATACAAACTTAATTATCACTAAGGGAGATCGCGCGGAAATGTGAAATCGCGAAGTCGTCTGTAGCACGGATATGTGATACATCGAGGAAGCGGGGCTCGCAGGCCAATATTCCTTCCCGTAAAATGGGTCGGCCGCGAAAAATAAGCGACAGAGATGGCCGTGCTGTTATTCGTGCACTGGAAAGCCTACGTGCGAGAGGCGTTAACGTAACCGTCAAAAATGTGGTAAAAGAAAGCGAGTGTTCTTTCCAAGTGGCCCATCGACGAACGTTTTCTCGTTTCCTCAACGAGAAAGGCTACGGGTATTCGTAGCCAGAAGGAAGGGAATTCTATGCGAAAAAGACCGAAAGAAACGCCTGAAATACGCCCGTCAAATGAAACGTGAAATAGCGAGTAATCCGGAGTTCTTTCAAAATGACATTGCGTTCTAATTAGACGGTGTCTCATTCGTTCATAAGCAAAATCCTTTTCAGGCGGCGGCCGGCACAAAAAGCAGAATATGGAGTAAAAAAAGGAGAAGGCCTGAAATTTACCGCGAAGGGCAGCAAAGATTTGGCTGGTGGACGTCGGTTACATTTAATTGTTGCTATTGCCTACGGCAAAGGTGTGGTTCTTAAGGAGGCCTACGAAAAAATGGACAGTCGGTTTTTCGCGCAATAAATTCGGGAACATTTTAATCTCACGTTTGCCCGATCTGGCCCTAAAAGGAACGGGAAACGGGTTTTCATCATGAACAATGACCCCAGTCAACGGAGCAAGGTGGCAGCGACGGCCCTTGAGGATATCGAGGCTGAACTGCACGAGATTCCTCCGCGTTCCCCGGACATCAATGTCATGGAATCCTTTTTCCATCTGTTAAGGATGGACCTCGAGGACGAAGCAATTAGTGAGAACATTACATCTGAGACATTTGAACAATTTCGTGACCGCGTTTTGAGGACCCTAGAGAGACTACCTGTAGATGTCATTGATCGCACAATCGAAAGCATGAAAGATAGGATTGAGGCCATAATTCTGTCCAAATGGTACCGAACCAAATATTAAAAAATTGTCAAGAAGGTATTGTCAATCATTTGCTTTTATTTGTTTACGAAATCACGTAGTGCACAATAAGTTAGTCGCTTTAAATTTGCATAACTCAACAGTACTCAGTAACAGTACTCAGTCGAAAAGCTTAAAATCTATGTATCTGTTGTTGGAAAATGCTAATTAAAGACATGTTACGAAAATGTATTTGCTGGTCGATATTTATACACTTTTATTGCGGGGAAAAGGTGAATTTTGGGTTCGGTAATCACAGTACTCACTTTGCACTGTTTAAAGAAGTGTTTATTAATTTACTATTCCACACTAAAGCAGGTGAGTACTGTTCTATTTCACTGCCAAGGTAACAGTTGTGGGATAATTTCGAAGCAATATCAATAGTTTTCAGGTTGAAAAATATTTGCGAATGGTTTTCCTATTTGATATTTTCGGAAATAGAACCAAAAACTTTTGTTTTTCGCCGAATACTGTGCGATGAACAGCCCATTAAACGGTGACGTCACTGGGGGTATTGGCATTCAGTCAAGATGAAACGTGCGAAGCAGCGACCACAAGGAGAAACCTGTCGTTGTTGTTCTTGAGGAATTTGTTTCCAGAAATGAAAAAAGCGCCAACGAACATTCATCATTTCTGTATTTGTGCGATCTACTGCCCCCCGCGAATGAACACCATAGGCGCGTCGGCCGTAGCAAAGAAAGGAGTGTCCGCTGTTAACTCCACATCACTTTGACAGAAAGTTTTGGGGGCTGGGAGGTGAACAACATCTCCTACGAGCGCCTGCAAAAGGTCGGCCCACGCAATAAGTTTTGGCTCCCACCTAAAATCATTTAAGAAAATCACTTCGGCTTCCTCTGCTCCTATCTAGGCGAATGAGCCCTTGGCTGGATTCGAAAATGTTTTGTAAATAACTTTCAGGGGGGCTAGAACAAAGCTTTTGCCACAATTGGAGCTTCCGTGTATGTAAATGTTGCGAAATTTCCCTCGACCTTTCGATAGGGCATAATTCCTTGGTTAGTCAGCACTTAAATAGCAGCCTCATACCATTTTTCCGCACATCCCGCAACACATTCGCTCTCCTTGGCTTCTCCTAACAGCTGGATTCTCGTTTTCTTGAAACGCTCCAGCTACGATTCAGCTGAAGAAAATTATTTCGCTAATGCTAGAGCTTCTTCCACAGCTTTATGACCACGATTTGCAATAAATTGCACTAAACTGTGCTTCCCTTCTCGTTCTTGAGCCGTTGCTAGGCAGACCAGCTGTAGCCTGGTTTTGATTGATTTTGCCTGGATGACTTTTGTAACGTCGTAAGCAGTCAATCGCTCTTCTCTTCGTTTTTTCTTTTTGCCACTGCAATCTCTTTTCCCCTTTCGCTTTTTGCTTCCGATAGCTGCCTCTGTCTTAGGGATGGTCGTCAGGTCAGGGTGCCCCAAAGAGTGCAGAGCCTCAGTATCTTCTTTCGTTACGTACTTATACGCGCTGTAATAACTGTTATGGTGATCACTAAAACTGACTTGAATACCGAATTGGTCGTTTAAGTACTTCTTTACCCGTAACCATCGCCCTCTCTTTTCTAATTTTACGGCCATGTGGAAGTGATACCAATTGGCATGGTCTGCGCTATCACAACCTGCAGTCGCATGGGCCTCAATGCTCACCACCCAATGCAAAATATTTATGCCATAAAACCTCCACGCTTCTATGACAGCCTGGCTAAAGCTCTCCCGTGTTGGAAACTTTGAAGTATCGGCCCGGCTGTACGTTATAATGTAAACTATTCGCTGCGCTTCTAAATCTAGCGACGCCATTATGAGAGAGTTCACGTACAAGAAGTCCACAACAATAAAAAAAAATGCATTAAATCGTGTGTAATGGTTGTCAGAAATGTCCTTATAAACTCCGATGATGACGTCATCGGCTACCAGTGTCATATTCGGCTCGAAAACAGTACAACCGCACGTGTTTTCATGAGACCTTAAATTCAGACAATTATGGACAAAAGTCCTTGGGACACTGATGTAACGCTATGAATTTTCTTTGTTTTTCACCGGAAGTTTTAAAACGCTTTGCTATCCTTTGAAAAATGCGCAAGTTCCCCCCTCCCCTCCCAATACAAAGTTGAAACTCCGAAAAAATGGCGGGTACACGTGACCAACACTGTAGAGGGGAGGGGGGAGGGGAAAGGCAGGTATAGTTTTAGTCGCACGCGACTGTTTGTTTTGCG